>Ga0213823_1000055_pt1 | contig 116597 bp, 136 predicted proteins | sample MC6MC0907MG_FD_179887 | JGI IMG/M metagenome (GOLD analysis project Ga0213823, IMG submission 179887) | Enriched soil aggregate microbial communities from Iowa State University, Ames, United States - MC6-MC0907-MG | ecosystem: Environmental > Terrestrial > Soil > Unclassified | place: USA... | reverse complement strand
TATTTGTGCATTAGTCGCCTTTGCTCGAAACTTATCATACAACGGAACGCTCCTTGTGAATAACTGGAACAACTGCTAATACACTATCAATCATAAATGTGCGCTTGGCTTGCCTTGTAAAACAATACGCCTGAAACGAATCACCAACAATTTTAATTATCTTGATACGCCTTTGTGACACTGTGCCGTCTTTCGCCATGTACATCATATTCAAAAATTGATTTCGCTGCATTGCTTTTATAAGTTGTTCTTTCATCATTTCACACCTCTCAAATAAGAACATTCGTTTGTATTATTTTAGAACAGATGTTTGTATTTTGACAAGTATTAATTTGTGGAAATAAAAAAAGCCCATTACCAATTAAGGTAACAGGCTTTTACTGTTATGCGCTACGTTGTGCAATGATAATCTTCAATCCTTCAAAATCACCACCTGTGATAGTACCATTATCGAATTTCTCCAACCAAGATTTACCGATTATTCCTTTAGTGACTGCTTGTTGAATATAATCACGTACTGCAGTCTTTGCGGTTGTACTTGTGAATTTCATAATATCATCATCCTCTACAATTTGTTGTTCTGATTCATTTGTTTCCATAGCTTTTTTAATACGGTTCAAGAAACTATTCCAACGGTCTTCACTTAAAATTCTATGTGGACAATACTTACCGTTCCAATCCTGGTGTTTCTTCACTTGCTCAATACCCCATCCAAACTGTTTTAGTAGCTTTGCAATGTATTGAACAGCGTTTTCCTCTGCAACTCCATAACGAACACCACCACTTTTGCTGTAGCAAATTTCGATACCAACAGAAAGGCGATTACCTTTCTTAAGGGCGTTAGGATCGGTACTCCCTCCGCCATCCCCACAATGCCAGGCGTTACGGTTGAAAGGTATTGCTTGAATTACCTCTTTATCATCAACTGCAACGTGATACGAAACCTGATTGTTATTACCAATCATGTAGGATATTTCATTGACTGCAGGTGCGTCATTTGCTGTATTGTGTACGGTAATGAATTGCGGTGTCATGATGAAAGGTGCCTTTAATGAATACTTGCTTGAAGGTAAAAGAGTTTGTTTGAATATGTAGCTCATTTAACCTCACCCTCTCCTGTTTTATCCTTCACGATTGCTAAAATATTTTTAATGAAGTCAGGCATTGGCAAGCCCATCTTTGTACCATTCTCTGTGATTGAAATAAATTCTAGTACACAAAAGGCAATGGCTGCCCCATCCCCTGCGTACTCGATGCCAGGAATCACAACGGACAATAAGTAAACTGAGCCAACTAGCATTAAATAATAAATTTTTCGTATGATGCCGTTAAAGCCTGTTCTACTGTTTAAATTTTGATTTACAATACCGCCCATAATTCCTGTAAGGTAATCAATAGCCATAAAGCCAATCAAAACAGTAACAGCCATTCCTAGACCATCAACTGAATATGAAACGATTGTGCCTATTGTTCCACTTACTACAGCAATCCATTTTTCCATCTGAACACTTCCTTTTTTGCATAATAAAAAGGACACGCCTTATTGGCGTATCCTTTAAATAGTAATTAAATATTTTTCTTGAATTCGTAAGTGAATTTTTTTATGTTTTCGCTATACAGACTTTTTATTTTTTCATTAAACTCTTCTTCATTTATAATATTTTTTTCTAACAGAAGTTCTTTAATTGCCAAAATGTTTACCCTGTTTTTTATGTTTTCAGCTAAAATACTAGCAAACATAGCATCATTATTTACATGAGAAGATTTGATTTTCCGGAAAATATAATTTACCTTGTAATCCGTATTTTCGTCTTCCACTTCATTCAAATGTTCTATAATACCATGATCAGAAGTTGTTGTAACGAAAAGAAAATCTTCCGGAATATCGATTGTAATAATCTCATGCTTAATCGCTTTATCGAAACGATTTCGCTCTTCTTCCCCTTTAATGTGTCCTTCTACAAACACAAAAAACTTTCCATCATTTTCTTTAGTTCTACCAGTTAAAGTTTGAAATAATTCACCATTTAATATAATCATAAGAGCTCACTCCCTTCGTCTATACTAATTCGACAAAAGGAAAGGATTTCCTCTAAATTAGGACAAAAAATAACGCTAAGCCTCTGCTTGCGTTTGTTGTTCGTCCATCATTGTACATAACTTAGTGTATTCGTCTTGACTAACTTGACCAGCTAACATAAGTAAACTTAAATTTGTACCCATTGTTTTAAAGTCACAACCTGGACTAGTGATTAATAACTCTGCAGCACGATAAACAATATTCATGTCTGTTCCTCCTTAAACTCCGATGTTCTTCATTGCCAATAATACTTCTGTATTGATAAGCGTTTGTGCCTGCATTTCTTCAACTGTAGGCGTAGGATCAATCGGCGGTGGATTGTATGCTGTTGGTGGTGAAAAATCACCTGTCTTACTGTTATAATCCCAACCTTCTTGAATATGATTTTTCCCAGTAATATCAACCAATTTAATATTTGGTGCAAAATCAGGCTTTTCATTAGCTTCAAAAATCCAATGTGCTTTATTGTAAAGTATCAGTGCAAATTTCATTTAATCACTCCCACCATTTCACAGTTAGTATGCCGTTACCACCATCACCGCCAAGCGCTCGGACGTCACCCGAACCAGCACCTTTGCCGCCAGTACCAATTGTAACGTTGATTACAGCGCCAGGTGTTACCGTGACAGGCCGGTCAATTACAAAGTCACCGCCGCCGCCACCGTGGTAGGTCTGGTTAGCGCCACCGCCCCCAGAACAGTAAGCACCTTTACCGCCACCACCACCACCACCGCTGTAATAGCCACTACCACCACCTGCGCCACCTGTGCCCACGGGGTTACTAGATGTACCACTAATAGACGGGTTACCTGTAGCACCACCAGGCCCACCAGCTACGCCACCTGTAGTTTCGCTTGATATATTGTGACCGCCACCGCCGCCAGGTAGCGTTAACAGGGCGCCGAAGCTTGTCGCTCCACCTGTCGCGCCTCTAGGATAGGATATATTTCCGCCGCCGTCGCGTGTCCAGCCACCACCACCACCACCTGCGCCACCACCTGTTAAATAAACCTCGGTCACTCCTGCAGGTACAACGAAAGTTCCGTTTGAGGTGAAAATTTGAGTTTTCATTACCTTCCCAGCATCTTTGTTTTCTATTTGTGTACCAATATTTCCTACGCTTTGTTTAATTACATCCACATCTGTTTTTGTTTCATCTGTGGTAATTTTTATACTATCTACTACAGCTTTAATTGCTGTTTGCATGGCTTTAGTCGCTACATCAAGTACGTTCATTCTATTACCTCCTCATAGATAAATTGAGGCTCACCATTTACTGTTCGGAAACCCCATCTATACCATTTACCATTATCAAAAAATCTGTGAGGCATCTGTGCAAGTAAATGTTCGTTAAAATTCTTTTCCAAATCCCCGATGGATTCAGTTGTTTTCTGTAATTCTCCTACAGCTTGATCCAATACATCCATATTTTCGTTCAAATCTGAAATAAGAACGTTATCAGTAAGATCAGGCTTTTTTAAATTTAAATTTTGTGTATGTTGCATTAAATCACCTCGTCCCATACTCTTAATTCATCCCATGTGAAACGGCGTACACCGCCCCAAGTTTGATCTTTTAGGAAGTCCCACGGGTTATATGTGTAGGTATATTCAAACGCTAAATGAGCAGGCAGAACAATATCCAATGCTTGCATTAAGCCAGCCATATTATTAGGAATACCCTTCATGCTCACAAATTTGATCTCGTATACGCCTGGCACATCTGTTTTATTTATTTCTACATCACCGTTACTATAGGCAGCTGCAACCGATTTAATGGTTTCCTCAGTTGTTTGGTCAAAGCTGGCCCGATAACGTGAGGAAATTTGTTCCCTTCGCTGATCATATCGCAAAGAATTGATTGTTCTTATACCAAGATCACGTTCGTAAATGTACAGCGTTTCAATAGCTGTATCTAAAAATATATTTCGATTCACTATTTCTAACTGTTGTTCTGTATTTCTAAACTCTCTATCATAGGCGGTTAATACCACAATAAATACTGGCGATTTCCGCTCATAAACAGGTAAATACCGCACCATATCAGTTATATAATCGCGAGTTGACACAACCATATTTGTTATCATTTCCGTGGTTGTTTGAACGATTATAGGAGATAAAACTACTTTGACTTCATGCGTTTGAAGTTCCGTGATTACCTCATGGGTTGCTCCTGAAAAAGCTACTGTGACACCTTGCGTCTTTAATTCTGTTTCTGACTGTAATAAGGCTAATCTAAAACATTCCCATTGGTGCGGTGTTAATTCACCCCAGGTAAAGACTGCAGCTTGACCCCATTCAGATTCATAGATTGCATGCATATTGATTCACCTACTTAATCCGAACAATCAAGTAATTTTTCGGGATCTTATACTGACTAGACACTTCTATGCTTTTCGAAAACTCTGTTTGTGATCTGAATAGTGGATTACCACCTGTTAAAGCGTCATAAATACCGACATGTGTAATAGTCCCCCAGGATTCCGAAGCGATAGGGAAAAGTACATCACTCGCATTAGAAGTTTGACCATCAACTGGATCTGCAAATGCTACGGCTTGTCTTGCATAACTCGCTTGGGATACTTCAACATCATTGTTAAATAAGGCAATATAGACTGGCGTTGTTTTCAGGTGATCTTTTAATACCTTGTTCTTTAAATAGTTACTCATGTGATTCATTCGTTCACACCTCCCATTACTGCTATGGCATCCTCAGGAATAACAACATTTGTAGTCAGGCCATTTATAAGTAAGTCCTGGTAATCCAAGATCCCTTCACTATCAATAATTAAAGCGCCTATTTTTGCATAACTAACAAAAGATGTTTTAAAAGCGATCTCTTTGAGGAATTTCGTAATGTTTCCTTTGATATTGTTAATAGCTATTTCCTCGGTATACCCTGGCATTACCGATAAGGTAGCAGTCAGATTTAATATAAAAGCTTCTGCAGCAATAACAAGTAAATCCTCCACACCAAACGGCATTTCTTCCTCTATGCGTTTCCTTACATCCTCAACTAATTCAGTGGATGCAGGTAATTTATTCGCATCAATAACCACCACTTTCATTGTTAGAGGGCCGTTATAGCGTGGGAATACCTTTGCGTCACCTGTTCCAGCTACTTCTAATGCCCATTCACGATAATGATATTTATTCCCTGCTTTACCTGGACGCTGCAGCTTATCATAATAACGTTGTCGCAAATCCTTATCTGTTTCTTCTTCATAGCCATTCACGACAGGATCAGGATTATAGACATTGACTAATCCATTGATAGAAACAGGAAAGTTTTTAATGGCATTGGCAGGAACATTTCCAACCTGGCCAAACTCGTTACACTGAACACGTACATGGGCAAATCCACTTTCATTAAGAATGGCTTCTTCAATTACAGTGAAATAAATTGTGTCTGTGCCTACTAGCTCACCAACTTTAACAGATGTGCCAGCTGTACCCGAAACAATGACCGTAGTTGTGGCTTGTGTGGCCAACTTTCTTTTTAAGCCTGTTCGTTGATACACCGTTCTTGATAGTTCTTCACCTGTCTGTTTCTCTATATCTAATTTCTCTTGTACTGCTGCTATTTTCTTTTGTTGCAAGGAAAACTCAATAGATGGCGCTTTTGTTATGTCGAATATATAGTTACCTGGTGACTTATCATATTCATTATCAATATTCGAAAGCATCCGATCATGAACGACTTTTTCACTTTCCATATACCTTCACCTCCATGTCAAAAGAAGGAATGTCAAAGGCACCCTCTACAGGAATCACCGTAAATTTTATTCGCATCCATTTCCCATCACGAACAAACTGCCAATCTTGAATGGCTTGAATGTGCGTATGCTCCAATAGACTAGATGTAATTTCACGTTTAATTTCCGCCTCAATAAAGGCCCTCGGCAAACTAGACCCTATTAATTCCTCTAAAATCATTCCGTACGGCACCTCTTTATAAACGCGGAATCGATGCCGTTCTGTTTTGAAGATTTTTAAGATCCATTCTTTTAATGTGTCAATGCCATACACAGGCACTAACTTTCCATTTCGCCTGTGAAAATCTTTATTATCAAAGTCATATAAAAAAGACTTACCAAGTGGTGGCAAGTCTGTCTTTACTTCCTTTTTATCAAATTCTAGTTCTGCTATCTTAGGTAGCATTGGACTCACCTACTCTGTCCAGCATAATATACATCTGTTCATCGATTGTAGGCATTAAAATAACCTCATTCCCCTCCTGTAACCAAGTCGGCCCTGGATACTCATAGTGCAAATAAATATGTTCAGCCACAATCAATTTCGACTGATCTAGTGTCACTATATCGTTTAATTTAACAACTATGTTTGGTAAAGGTGAAATGACAGTGCCAGTAGTCATAGAAACAATTGGAGGATTATCACGCTCTTTAATTATTTTAGCTAATTCCGTAATCGGATCCATTACATCACCTCTAGACTTGGTTTCATTGTATGAATTCTTTTGGAAATGGTATGCTCAACTGCAGCAATTAAAAACTTTCCCTTTATGCCTGTTGTCGGTTCTTCTAATTCAAAAAGTCTACCAGCCCGAAAATTATCATCACCTAACAATTCAACACTATTTTCTTCCACAACTTTTGATAACAATTTCAATTCGTTTTCAGCAACTTGTTTAGCGCTCTTTTTCTCATTCTGATCTAATTTAACAACTTTAGTAATACGGCCATATTTCTCGACCATTTTACTATCAGACTTTGTTAAAACAACTTTGTCATTGTTCCCAACCACTTGAATTGTATTGGCCATGTCTGTAATACTACGCCTTTTAGATGGATTCATAATAGCTGTTTTAATATGATATTCGGGGCCACCCTCAAATAAATTGAATGTTCCCGACACAAGAGAATCCCCTTGTTTTTCAAGATGAAATTTTCCTGCTCTCATTTCCATTAAATATTTTACGCCTGATTTCTGTTCTGCCATTTTGATAATATCTTTAATGATTTCACTTACTTTTTTGTCATTAAAAATCTTATCAACTTTCACTGGCAAGTTAGTAATATTTCCAATAGGTATGCCGAAATCATTGAGAATTTTTTTTATACAGGCGTCCCCAGGTAATTTATTAAATTGATATACGGCAGTAGATTTATTTAAGTAAAACGCATAATCAAATCCGATGTATCCAATAGGCGCTATGCCATTTTTTGTTTCATCAACAATTATAGCGCGAGTTATTTCTTGGCCATTATTATATAGTGCTACCAAATCACCAATATCACACGGATTAACAGGAAAGTGGTCTGTATCATTAAAGGCAATGCTAAAGTTTATTTCATCTCCTAATTCATCCTTATTACTTCGCCACATTAAAGTTCCTAACATCGGTGTGATATTGGTCATTGTATCGCCTTTGATTAACCACAATTCATGTGCCATCACTTCACCTTCTTTGTCTCTAAAATGATCTCCTTAAATTCGGATAATGCGAGTGAATAATAAACGTCCCCTGAACCATCTTGAATGCCATATTCAAAGTTATCGATCACAACTAACATATTGACAGGCGTATTTGTGGCTATTAAACGAACAGGAACTCTTTTCCATGATTCTATGATTTCAACATATTCCCATCCTTTGTAAGTCCGATCTCGCGAAAAAGGATAATCTTTCACAGGAAAAAAGGATTCAATTGTAAGTGACTTTAAACCACTACGCCCTATTAATTTAATGTCACCCTGGTTAATGGTTGTAAATGTTTCATGGCTCATTGGACTAGGTATTTTAAATTCAGCTGGGACAATAGGAAGTTGAATAATTTGCTTTCGATCTTGTGTACTTAAAAATATATCCATTTATCCAACCTCCTTATAAATTGGCCAATCTTAATTTAAGCATTGGAACAAACTCGTCCATTATTTCTTTCGCTGTTACGCCTTTAGCGTTTAAGTTTTGAATAATTACTTGTACATTTCCACCATTTGCAGGTGTAGATTGTGGCGTAACTCCTGCAGGTGTAGGTATTGCTACAGCTCCAGGTGATGGCTGCACCATTTGGTCAATGTTATCAATCGTCCCACCTGCGGCACGGATACGCTCCGCTTGACGTGCTGGAATAATCATTTCGTCTTTATGAATATTTGCAGTCATATCACTCGCGACTCTGTTTGTACCTACATCAAACGATGGTAAAAAACTTTTCACTTTAGATGCTGCGCCACTTATCGCACCGCCAATTTTCGAAACCCATTCAGGCGGTTGGAAGTTACTAATTGCATTTTTAAAGCCCATAAACTTATCATATAAGCCCTGGAAAAAGCTTGTGACTGGCTGAATCTTTTGAGCAGCCCAATCATAAATGCCTCCAAATACCTCTTTAGTTTTTTCCCACAAGCTACCTGCAGCTGCTTTAACAGTATCCCAATTTCGATATAACAAGACACCTGCCGCAACTACTGCAGCTATGCCAACAACTACCCAAGTCAAAGGGCTGGCAAGCATGGCCGTATTCATGGCCCATTGTCCAGCTGTTGCTAGACCCATTGCTGTTTTAAAACCCTGCACCATTGTTGTTACTGTAGAAATAACTTTCAATGTACCCATACCTGCAGCTACAATTCCCGCGGCTGTACCAACACCAATAAGTGTCTCTTTGATTGGCCCCCAATTTTCACGGACTGTATTACCGAACTCGAAAGCTTTTTGCACAATCCCCTGAATTTTAGGTACCAATTCATCAGCTTTTTGAGCAACACTTTGTAAAAATTCCTGCGCTCCTGCTCCGTTTACAACATCGGCTATTCCAACTTGTAGCTCTCGCCATGAAGAAATTAACCTGTTTTTAAGGCTCCCTTCTACTTTGGCTGAGGCGGCATCTGTTGCACCCTCAAAGCCTGTCATAGCGTCTTTAGCTCCAAGCATTGCATAAACGCCTTTTGCTTCAAGATCTTCAAATTTTGTACCAAATAACGCTACTGCTAATTGATTGGCCTCAACCTTATCGTCCATTCCTTCAAGCTCTTTTGTGACGGCCCCAGCGACATCAGCGACTGTAGCCTCACCTCTATTAAAAGCCTCCCATAAATCAAATGTTGATTTACTCATGGCTGAGAATGTTTCATCTGTTGATTTTGAACCATCTTTTACACGAATTTGAAATTCTTTCATAACATCATTAACGTAATCTCAATATGTTCGCTTGCATTCGCTACATGCAAACCGTTCGCTTATGAACTGCTTTATATTTCTATAAAGTTCAGACTATATCTTCATCCTAATAGGATGCTCCCTGTTTCCATTCGCTTGAATGTACTCTCTTTCGAGATAGTCGTTGAACGTTCCTATAAAAAAATAGGCTTCGCTGCTGATTGTCCAATCCTTAACATTGTCACACTTTGGTAGTTAAGGCTCTAAGGAGTTTCCAGCAATTAAAGGAGTTCCAATAATGTATTACTACATTAAAGCCCAGTAAAATTAGGTTATATACGCCAGCTTTTGCGCCTCTCTCCATGATGCCGAAATATTCCTCGGCACTATATCCCATATTGCCAAATAAAGAAGAATACTCTGCGACATTATCAAACATTTCATTACTAAAGTTCAATCCGCGTTGGCCACCTGCAGTAAATAAGTCAAATGCTTTATCTGCAGATATGCCGAACGCTTCCATCATATTGTTAGTGCCTCGAGTGACTTCGTTTACATCAGAATCAAATGTTTTACCTAATAACATTGCTTTAGAAGTAACATTACTAAGTTCACCATTATCAATATTGTGCATATTTTGTTTTACTCGCGCTAGGGAATTTGTTACTTCATCAATATTTTCACCGTACCCTTTGCCGAATACTTCTTTTGCAGCACTTCCGTACACTTCCATTTGTCCAGCCGTTGCGCCAGTTTGGGCTTGTAGCATATCCAAAGAGCTACCCATGTCCAAGATAGTTTTACCAACACTAGCCCCTAATGCCGCAACACCTGCAGCACCCAAAGCAGCCGCGCCAGCCCCAACCGTTTTGAATACCCTTGAAGCACCTTTGCCGAATCGTTCTATTTGATTGCCTACTCTTGTAATACCTCGGCCAAAATCATCTGAACGATCACTGGCACGTCTTAAATTGCTAGAAAAATCACGATCTTGTAATGACAAGACTGCAGATATTACCCTTCTGCCCACTTTCTCACCGCCTTTTTATAAAAGAAAAAAGCTAAAGCATTTGCGCTCTAGCTTTCATTTCCATTTCTTTTTCTTCTAAATGTTTTTCTATGCTAGCCATCATTATAAGCTTTGTATCATAGTCAAGATTAAGAAGATATTCAGGTTTAAAACCACGTTGGATATAGTGATGAAGAAAATAAAAATCATCATCACTATCAATTAGTTTTTTATAGCTTTAACTCCGCCCTTTTTGTATCCTGCAAGTTCGAAACCAATTTCAGACAGCAAAGAGATTTCACCTGGTTCAAAAATTTTAGATACAATATCAGTTGGTAATGTGCAGCCAAATTCCTTTTGTAATTCTTTATCTTTTAAATTTGGTTCCACCATCGTGTTATACACCATATACTCGTCAGCATCCGTATCATTGTTTTCATCCCTAGACATTTTCATGGTATCTATACATAAAGATTTTTCAGGTTTACGCAAGACTACTTCAACGCCCAATCGTTCCACAAGTGCAACCTCTGTGACATCATCCTTCACCTGGTACTTTTCTTTCTCTTTCATCAAGTCCGTTAGTGTTAATCGTTTATTTACCTTTTTAGTCATTTGGATTCCCTCCGATATATGTTTTAGGCTGTAATTCGATCAATGAAATCATAATCAGCAAAGTTAAATGGTAATTCTTCTGTACCTGCCGTTTTTTGTGCAAATTGCATTAACATAAATTCATTAAAAGTAACCTCGTCAATGGTTACTCGTTCCGATCCAAACGCTCCAGGATCAGCTAATTTTCCGACAATATTTACATCAGGCACTATACCTTTTTTTACATCATCAGCAAGTAAGTTTGCACCTCGGCTATATACCTTTTTGACTTTTAATGTTCCCTCACCTGACCAACCAAGCATCTTTTTATGAGTTGCTGGATCTTCGGCCATATTTACATCTTCGTAATCAATGGAAACTTTAGCTTCAAACTCCTCAATGTCGAGCCATTTTTCGTTGTTCACCCATACGCTGCCATATGTGCCATTAATAACGCGATTAGATTTTAATTTACCCATGTGTCAATCCTCCTTAGATTGCAATATCTAAATCTAAGTCCTCCATAGCATCCACAATTTTTACGTTCCCACCTAAAAATACATTTCGCTTGAAGGACATTTCTCTTACTTTTTGGTCGTCCCATTCAGTAGTGTCGGTGCCGATTCCTTCCCATGCCAAACGTTGTTTACGGACATGTACCTCTGCTTTATTCGCAAAGTTAGGATCTAATATTTCTTGATCTCCAAGACCTGCAAAATAAGCATTAATAGACCTGATAAATAGCACCTGATTATCGTAAATATTATTGAGCTTACCCACGTAATACTTATCAAATGTCATGGCAATATCATCTTTAATCATGTCCTGTACTTCCATAATGCGAATTGATTTAAAGTCTTCTGTCTTACTTCCAGTTGTTGTTGTAAGACTGTTCACACCACGGCCAATTTTAATGTTTTCACCGTCATTGATAAGGATAAGTTCACCATCATCAACGGCCTTGTCTGGATCTTCTAGCTCGTTGATTGAATCAACCTCATTCAACTCGAAATAAGTAGATGATCGAGTAAATGGTAAACCTGCCATGATGCCAGCAATACGAGCTGTATATTCTGCAGTTGTGTACTCTTTTTCACCAACTTTAATTCCTGTTGTTGTGAAGTTTATGATTCCTTCATGGTCTGCCTCACAGTTTGGTAATACTGCTTTAAATGTTTTCTTTTGGTTTACGCGCTTTGATTTAATCCAAGAAGCGATATTTGTCGTATCCTTGTCCTCAATCCCTGGAATGGCCAAATAATTAAATCGTTTATTATTTAACCGTGTTAATGCCGCGTTGTAATCAGCTGCAGTTGTTGGCAAACGTTCAACAATAATTTTGCTTGGTGTACCCATAAAAGTTTTCTCAATGTAATCTAAGTTAGCTGGCGACCATCCATCTGTCGGCACTTCTTCAATGCTTTTGTATGTTAATGTGTCCACTGTTTGCACATCATCTTTTAAGATCAATGAAACAATCCCAAGCTGACTACGCTTGATCGCTGTAACGGCTTTACCAATAAACTCTATATTTATTTCAGGTAGGCCCATTCTTTAATCCCCTTCCTCATAATCCATTTCGCCCATAAGCTCAATTGGATGTTTTTCATAGAAATCTTTACCGTTTTTAATTTCATCACCAATATCAACGCCCGAACCAGGTTCACGACCATCAAAGAATTGAAGATCAAATTCAAACTGCAGCACACCATCTATTTCATCAAAATTAGGTTCCGCTATATCCAAATGGCGATCTTCCACAGAAAGTTTAAGATCGAATAAATTACCTAATGCTTCTTGAACATCTAACAATTCAATAGCATTATCATTTTCATCTGTAGGAAAATAAAAAATGCGAACCGTACAAGACTTTTCAACTTGTGTCAAATAGCCCTCACGTTTCACATTATCTAATTGCACTTTGAATGATGGCCGAGTAAAGCCTTCATTTGCTGATTTACTAGAAACATCAATATTAATAAAGTTCGATTGTAATTTCTTGTTTATTGTCGTTTTAATTTGCTTAAAAGTAATCATAGTTTCCTTTTCCTCAACAATTCATCTAGCCATTTCACCGTTTCATTTTCAACGTCACCTGAGGATTCAAATTCACGCATACCCTTATCTAATGGCTTTTTACCTTGCACAAAATCGCCTGTTTTATTGCCATCATGGTCAACCATCCAATGGCCATCTTCGACTAAGTGTGCATGTGGTGACGAATTATAAACGCGGACAACTAATTCACCATGATAACCAACAAAGACTTTTCCTCGTTTCCACTTCTTGTGGTACCCACCTGTTTTCTTTTTTACAAGGCTACGAGATTTCTTAGCTACGGTTGTCCTGGCTTTTGTGCCAATTTTACGCATCAGTTTTGGAGCTTCATTAGGTAAATCTTTCGTTGCTACATCAAATAAATCACGTTGAAAGTCGGTTAAACCGTTCATTTGAATGCTCACTTCAATACCTCCTGGACAAAGATTTCAAGTGTTTCATTCTTAAAATAAGGATTGAGAACATATTTGATTTCAAACTCATGACCCTTATATCTGATACGCATATCTTTTGTAATGTCTTTGCCAGCGTTATATCGAACAATGATTTTATGTGTAACATTCGTTAGGACTGTATCAGCTACTTGTTTTTGTAGCGAGCCAGTTTGTGGAATGATTGCAGCCCATATTTTTTTTACAGGTAGAAACTTATAAATGGTTTCTTCCAATTCATTTTTGGCCTTTTGATTAGTGAGGATTTCAATTCTGTGTCTTAAATCTCCAGGATTCATAATCTCACCTCAAAGTAAATTAATAGAATGCATATCTAAAATGTTTTGAACAACTTTATTTACATTGCTATCCTTCACAGTAAAGACACGATTTTCATACATTTCATTTGAAAGTACAAAAACAACAATAGAAACATCCTCTTTAGTGTCCAGTTGTTCATCTGATAGCCCTGTATAGCCTTTTATATAAGCCTTTACAGCGGATAGGATAAGCGTAAAAGCTGAAAGGACATCTGAATCCGTTTCATCCTCTCGCGCATATTTAGCCAGTTCACTTGGCGTAATTTCACTAACCTGCATCAGTTTTCACCTGCTTTTTCACAACAACTTCCTCTACGTGGCCAGCTTGTAACAAGTCATCTGCCACATTCTTTGGTAGCACTTTAACTTCACCTTTTGACATTGTGACGCTACCCGAAAAGCTTACAAGCGCTTTTACTTTCATTCTGTCACCTCCAATAAAAGAAGCGTAGTGTATAGCCCCTACGCTGATTTCATAACTAATTTAGAGATTTTTTGTTCATTTTCAACTTTTGAATCAATTTCAATCCAACCAACAACACCAATTGCATGTTGAGTAGCATATTTTTCTCGTAGAATTTCAATCGAAACATTCTCAGAAAGTTTTACTGCAAGGCCTGACATATCCCCGTAGTAAATTGCTGTTTTACCTGCTTCCATACCGGACATATTATCCGATGTATAAACATCTTTACCCAGTAAAGTATAGCCCCAACGAGCTGTGGCATCTTTGTTTAATAGATAATTGCCTTGTCCATCTTTCAGTTTTCGAATAGCTTTACGAGTAGTTTTATTCATGATCCAAATGGCATTGCCCTGGAAAGCATCAGGTACTTCTTCTTGAACATCAATTAATTCATCTGCTGTTAATACTGTAGCAGCTGCAGCAGTTACAGATTGCTTTACAGTTGAAAGGCCAGTAATTTTATTTTGAGTACCGTTTAATAATTGGTTTTCAATCCATTTTGCGATTGATTCAGCCATTTTCGCTACAACAAATGATACAAGATCAAATTGAGCATTATTAACGAGTGACTTAGACACTTTACTTAATGCACCTGCTAAGAAGCCTTTTAACTCAATTGAAGTGAATCTTCCACTTGTAGATTCCAATTCCACAAATTCATCTGCATAAGCCATTTCAATTGTTCCTGCAGATTCATCATAATAAGGAATACTTAATGATCCACCGATATTATAACGAGTTGATAATTGATAAATTGGTGAAATATCATATACCTTTTGAATGATCTTGTTGGCAATGCTTGAAGGGATAACAGCACCGTTTGCACCTACAGTTAAATTAACATCTGCTCGTTCTTCCACTAAACCACGAATGTAGTTATCGAAAGCGCGTGTTTCAGCTTCTTCTAGAGTACGTTTTTCAGCTTGTTTAGCAGGTACTTTTTTGTCAAAAGAACGTGCTTCTTCCTCAGCTTTAATAGTTTTATCGATTTTAGAAATCTCTGTTTTGATTTCTTCAAAACGTGTTGATTCTTCATCTGAAAAAGCACGAGTTTCCTCTTTCGCTTTCTTTAATAACCCATCCATTTCATCTAGTAAGTTGTTTCGTTGTTCTACTAGAGTAGGCATTGAACGATATTCAATCACCGGTGTAGCAAGTACATTTTTCATTTCTAATAATTTTTCCATGTTTATTTTCCACCTTTCAATTTTAAAAGCTCAATTTGTTTTTCATACAATGAGTAATCAATATCTTTTTTAGAACGTGTTTCTTCTGAACGATTCTCGATCTCGGCTTTGAAATCTGCACCGCGAGTTTCTGAAATCGTCTGATCTTCTCCGCGAGCTTCAATTGAAGTAGCAACATAAGCTGGCGTTTTATCTAAAATAGACACCTCTAATAGCTCGATGTCTTCTAATGTGCGTTTCTGAATACCGTCTTCTCCGTCTTCCCACGATGGCTTGTTATCAACAAAACCAAATGACCAGCCTTTTAGCTTGCCGTCTTTCGCCTTTTGAATAATTTCTTCATCAGACACATGAGCGATAGCGCGTAACCCGATGTTATCTTCATACAACTGCAAATTACCCTCTTGTAATGATCCAAGCTTACGGTTTTTGTCGTGATTGAATAATAGATCAACGTTTTCAGCTTTATCTAAAGCTCTTTCAAACGTTTTAGCACGAATTTTTTCTTTAAAACGACCTCTTGGTGAAGGTAAAACGCGACTTTCGCGCTCAACAGCATTTACATAGCCATCTAGTAATACTTGATTTTCTCTAATTTCAATCCTCAACTTCTTCACCTCCCTTCTCGGATACCTGGCCACCTTCTGAAATATCAGCCGTTTTATTAGTGTTTGGCGTGTAAATTGTCTTTGTTTTTGGATCATATAAGACATCTTGCAAGCCCAGCTTAATGAAATCTAAACCAAGTGGAGGCTGATCTTCTAAATATCGAACCTCGTCAATCTGCATCCAGCCAGTTTTAATAGCAATTTCATAAGCTTTATAGCGTTTTTCAATGTCACCTTTGATTAGCTCTTTCATATCAAAAGCAAAATAAAAAGACTGCTCTTTTTCCGATGGAAGAAGCAAGTCCTTGTTCAATGCCGTTTCAATTGCTCGAATAATCGGCAGTATGCAATTTTTAATAAAGTTTGTATGCACTTCTTCATTGGCCGAGCCATCCAAAATGCTATCAGGTACTTTAAAGAGTTTATTTATTTCGCTTGAATTGGTCTTTTTGTTTTCATTCAGCTGCATTTCAACCGATGTACTCGATGCCTCTTTGAAATCTAAGCCATTATTTAATACAACAATATTCTCTGTATTGTTCTTGTATAAATTGTTCCAGGCTTCTTTTAATTCCTTAATTGCATCCTTTGACAATCGGCCCAATGACTTTAAGAAACCTTTTTTATTACCGCCAGTTTTAACAAGCGATTCCTCAAAAACAAGCGTGTTGTACGCGACTGATAAAATTTTATTGTGATCTTTTATGATTCCATTACCTGTTACGCCATCCTTTGAATTTCTAGCAATTTTAACAAACTCAAAATCCCGATAATTCACACCGTTAACGGATATATCATAGCTTTTAAATATTGGATCAATACCAACTAACACTGATACATTTCGATTTTCTACATAATGAAGACTTTCAACATTGTTTCTTTTTCTATTGATATATGCGTACCCTGCGCCTTCCAATAGATAATCAGTTACTAGGGCCTTTTTAAACTGGAAGCCGTCTAACGTATCTAGTGTCTCGTCATTAAGTAGAAAAACACGTCTATCATCGTCCACTTCCTCGACTTTACCGCTGGTTTCTTTGTGCAATTTGATAGGTAAAGTTGCAATAATGTCCGAAATTAAATCTACACAGGTGCCAACACTAGGTATACTTAGCGCTTCTTCTTTTGTTAAAACTGCACTTGTTAAACCTGCTTGCAGCAACAATTCATCCATTCCACTTTCGCGAAATTCCTGAACACGTCTATAATCACGCCATTCACGCCACTCTTTTATTAATCCCACAATCTCACCTCCTTAAATGACTTGTGCGCCCCAATCAGCATCAGGATTAAAAATGACATCATGCTGCAGTAAGAAGATTGCATTAATTAGACTTACGACCATATCGACCTTGCCAGTTGATTTTTTCTTATTAACATAAATATTTTTGTTAGTGTCCTCAGTTACTTTTGCATTTTGGAAGTTTTCTTCTAGTAATTCATTTTCAGTGTAGTGAAATTCTTTATCCATAATTTTTTCTCGTAATAGCTTTGTAGCTGGATGTAATACGCTTGAATGCTGTTTTACTTCCACTGTGACTAAACCCTCTTTTTCTAGTTTCTGAGCAGTAGAAAGGCAGTTATAACGGTCATATGCTACGCCCATTACAAACACACTGAATTTTTCTTCTACCTCTAAAATCATTTGTTCAATAAAGCCGTAATCAACAGTCATATCACCACAAGAAAAACACTTCCCTGACTTAATGTGATCGTAGTAATTAATCTTTTCCACTCGGTTTTTATCAGGGATACGCTCAGACGGTACAAACGCGTAGGAATCAGCATATATTTGCATGTCTTCCTCTGTCACCATCGAAAATGAACAGTTATCATTCGTCATGGCCAAGTCTAAACCTAACCAAACTTGACGGCCCGACCAATCGAAATTATCCATTTTACATTTCCGCAAGTCTTCCACATTTACATACGCTTCACCACTATTGGAAGGTAAAAAGTGATTCATATGTTTACAAAGATATTCTTCACGCTCTGAGGGCTTTTCTATGGCTGATTTACGGCTATCTCGTATCTCGTTATAGTTTTCCTCAACTCTCAATGGATTAGCCTGTAATAGCCCTGTATCGTCCCATAAATGCTCGTCCTCAGCATAATAAAGCAGCGCAAACATACGATCATCTTCAATAAATCCATTAAAGACTTTCTTTGCATAGGCCAATTCTTCTAGCATGATCGATTTATCCTCAGCGTAGGCCGTTGTTAATTTAAAACGTAATGGATTTTTAACGTTTAATTGTCCTGATTTCATGGCATTTATATTCTTATAATCTTTAAATGCGCCCACTTCATCAGCGATAAAAGCAGATGGTCGGATTGAGTTATTTCTATTCGCCTCTGCAGTACGCGCCTGGTAAAAACTATTTGTTAAAGTACATACAATTTTTCCACTTAACGTTTTTGGAATCACAAAGTATTTAGCAACGCCTGGGCTGGCCATGATAATTTGTGTCATAGCCTTTTTTACTTCACCTGCAAGCTCACGATCCAAACAAATAGAATAGAACTCTGAATAATCATCCTCTGTAAGCATTAAGATGATTATGATTAAGGCACAAATGAACGTCTTGGCGTTTTTACGTGGAATGAACAATGTAATATCACGGTATCTAAACTTTTCTTTATCGTTTTTAAAGCGCCATCCGAATATATTGACAAGAAAAAAAGCCTGGAATCCTTCCAAGCCCTCTAATATTGTTTTTCCTGCAACACCTAAACCTGTAGCAAAGTTAAGTAATTCTAATAGACCCTCTATCTTTTCTATTTCTTCCATGTCGAAATAGTAATCGAAATCATCTTCATACTGCTTTTCTAAATCCTTTAGGAACCAATTACACTGAATAATGACCTCTTTTGTTGTAATTTCTTTGCCTTTTACAACTCTTTCAGCGTATTTTACTGCCTTTTCGAATATCATTTTTTGCCACCACTCAATACTTTTAACAGTGGATCATCTTCTTCAACTCGAACTTGGAAATTGATATTTCCTAGCTTTGCTCGACTTTGAGGCGATAGGCTTAATTCATTACAGCAACGGAAAAACTCTTTTGAATACTTATCTTTAGCACTCAATAAGTTACGGTCTAAAAGCCTTTCAATATCCCTGTTAATTATTCGTTCAATTTGTTGCACTCGGTCAATGGCTACCGCACAGGTGCTTAGAATATAAATATCGAGATTACCAAGAATCCCGCTTGCTTGTAACTCCTTCACAATGAAATTGAAAATTTTCTTTTGCCTTGCATTCAGGTGTGTAGGAGGCAAGATTTCATCGGCAGCACCTTTTAATTTGTCTTCTGTTTGAGTACGAATTGCGATTTCTTCCTTCGTTAAATTCTTGCTCATTGTTTTCACACTTTTTGACGGTCTAGCCAATTTCCTCACCTCCTTAAAAATTTTCATTTAGGGAATTTTTTTAGAGCAAATGGGGGCAGTCGGTGTACCGTAATTTCACGATTTTTCACCGAATACCAGGGGGGTACTCTCCAAAATAATATTTATTAATTCTTTTGCAGGTATTGTTCCCTTCTCTGCCAGCTCATGGTGATAACGACATAAAGATATAAGGTTGTCATCCTCAAGCCTCTTGTCCCAGGCATTAGCTATAGGCTCTATGTGATGCACCTCTAAGTCTGTAAAGTTATATTGCATCTGAGTATTGTATAAGTTTCGTAAGCATACCTGGCACAGATGTTTGTCACGATCAGCAATGTGCGCTCGCTTATTCTTCCATGCCCTTGACCATCTGAATCTATCAATGTATGTGGTCTGCTTTGTAGCTACTGGCTTAGATGCACACCGTTGTCCACGCTTATGAATACCACCACAGTACGTACAACTCTTTAGCATCCTTCCTCAACTTCTTGCATCAACTCGCCATTTGATTCATAACGCTTAACCTCTACAAATTCATTACCTTGTAACACCATTTCAACAATCGCTACATCATCTGTTGAATCGCATTCTTTACCTGCATCAATCGCACCTTTTAGCGTTGTAAAGAATCGACCTTCTGTTGATGTCCAATTGCTTAATGCGAATATATTATTGATATTGATTGTTGCGTTTATGTTTGCCATTGCTTTTGAGCTCCTTTCAGGTTTATCGATCTTTACTCTTTGAGACAAAACAGGCCCTTTGCATTTCGGGCAAGGAATTCCTTCTTTTAACTTGTGAGTTGTTTCTTCAAAATCACATTCTTTTGACATGCAGTAGAATCTAGTTAAAGGTGCTTTCATTTTCAATTGCTCCTTTCAATGACATAATAAAAAGCTACGCCCTTTCAGAACGATAAACCCAAAACAGGAAGTTTGCTGTCAACAAACAAAATACTAAGTCTACAAAGATCCAATCAATAAATGTACCTAAATACACTTGAAACAAAAGAGAAATTGACCAGGTAATCAAGTAAAACACCACAAAGATTGTTTTCAATTGAATCAATCCTTTCAAATGCATAATAAAAAGCCACACCATGTTTAGATGTGACCTATCGCTTGTTTCTGACATACACGTACAAGCGAACGTGTTTATTTTGTAATGCTAATTTTGTTAACGTATTTCCGTACGCTTATGTTAATATTTTATTTCTCTAACTATAAAACCATAATCAATCAACATATTTCTAATCCTCATAAACTCTCTTCTAAAGAAGTCTCTTGAATAAGTTATACGATTATCTAAAAACCTTCCATCACTAAAATCTTCGGGCTTCTTCATGTTTAAAGGTTCACCATCTGATAATGCTAATTTCACACAATGGGCTAAAGTTTTTCCTGTTCTTCTTCCACTCAATAAATTCCCTTTATCCAGTAAGTAATTAACTTGATGATCATAAAGCTTTAATCCTAATGCTTTTTCTATATGAGGAATAACCATCATTGTAATTTTCAAAACATTACTCCTTTCTTGATTAAGAGATCTACCCTAGCAAAATGTATTTGCTAGTTAGTTTTCTTTATTGTTTTCTTTATTGTTTTCTTTAGAGATTTTGCATATATAGAAGAAACTCGTTTAGGTGTACCCTAATTAGAGTACAGTTGTGTACCCTAATTAGAGTACAGTAGTGTGCCCTAATTAGAGTACAGCAAAGGTGTAGCCTAATTAGAGTACAGTCAATGTCATGACAATAAAAAAGGAATCAACTAAGGTCTCCCTTAATCAATTCCCGATGATATTAATTTAACATGTATAAAACCAAATGCTTTAAAAGGCTTTTTAAATATTTTAAAATTCTTTTTCAAATATTTTTTATATTGTACGTGCAATGTTTAAGTCCAAAGCTAATTTGTAAAAGGCTTTCCAACGAATTTTATCATAAGTAGGTGGTGAAATAGGCGGTTGAAACTTAAAACAATAGACTTTCATATCTGTTAAGTATTCGGCATCATCAGCCATGTATCTTGTTTCAATCAAAAATCTTTCCATTGGTGGCAACCTTTTTACAGCACGTTCTACACGCTCGCAATATTTACGTCTTTCACTCTTTTCATCAACGTTGTAAATAGCTACTGAGCCTGTTTGATCACTCGTTAAATTGCCCTTTCCTCCACCAATGTCATTAAGTTGTGAAGTAGTTGCAGCTTCTTTTTCTTCAAATGTTAAGTGCTTAAAAATGCGATATTTTTCTAATTCATGCTCTACAGCTGCTTGCGTTGCTTTTCTATCTAATTCAGGTAATTCAAAGGCCAAAGTCGTTCCTCCTTCTGTTCAAAAGGAATGCCCTAGAATTAACTAGGGCAGTTTAATTAATCTAGTAGATCGTCCTCATTTTCTTTTTGAGCTACATCATCCATGTTCATTTGCCCTTCTACTTCTGTAGTTCCGTCACCATTTACATTATATTTAAGGCCCTCGTGAGCTTCTTCATCATCCATATCCTCAATACTCATTTGGCTTTGTTCAAGAAGTAATTTAATGTTAAAGCCAGCCTTTGGATATAGTTTAATAGTCTTTTCTTCACTATCGCCTTTAGCTTCAAATTTGAGTACAACTTTCTTGCTATCGCGTTGAATAGACTTAAATTCTGCAGAAAGCTTAACATCACCAATTTCAATTATTACAATGCTGCCTGCCATGCCAATTAATTCTGATTTATATTTAACATCATCACCCAGGATATGAAACTCTAAAATTTCTTTTTTATCATCCTTTTGTATCTTTTTAAATAAAACGTCTAATTCTACTTTAGGCATTTTTTACACTCTCCATTTCAATTGTTTTATTTCCTAATATCGATTTAACTACTTCTGCTTGATAGACAGGACAACCAATAAAATCAGGTCTATTAAACTGGTACATGATTCTTGCAATTTGAGCCAAAATATATGCATCTACAACGTTGTCACTTTTATGCGAAAAGCCATAGTGATCTATTACAGCTTTCATAATTGCTTTTTTCTTTTCTGCACCTGTAAGACGCTTCTTATTCCCAACTTCACCTGTGAAGCCTGTTACACCTACAAATTTCTTAACAGCATTAGGAGCAACTTCGTAGTATGTAAATCCTCGTCTAGTTAGTGACATTCTCATGCCCCAACCAATCCCACCAAGCTGTATGCCTTGCTGTGTTGCAAATCCGAATCCCTCAATTGTAATGATGTCACCCTTTTGCATGTGGGCCATAACTTCGTCAATAAGGGTAATCATTCGATAAGGATCTTTATCACCTATGCCAGTTAATTCTTTGGCTCTAAGCACCTGGCCACTTTCATCAAGTGCGACAAATCCCGTTTTAGTAGATGGATCTAAACCGATGAATCTCATAATGATCCTCCAAATCTTTTATCAATTGACTTTACGAAAATCTACTGTTTCAGAATAATAGCCGTTCGATTCACCAACCCAACGTAAAGTAACATAACCATTAATAGTAGCGAACTTATAGAATGTCCAAGTTGCACTATCGTAATTGTCGCTTTCAGGTGGACTTTCTATTATTTCCTCAGCCATCAATAATGGATTGCCTATTAAATCTTCTAAATCCCCGACAGTTTCTTCTAACCAAACACTTTCGCAACAATCTTGTTCATGATACATCTTGAATTTATCTCCTTCGGCTGTTAGGAAATAAAGTTCATCATTGTCAACCTGTTCTATTGAGATAAGTGTTTTGTTTAATAAAATTTCTACTGATTCCATTTTCTTGTCCCCTTTCTTTTTACAATATCTTTCAAAAACGATGCCTTTCACGCATTAATTCGATTTCACCATTAATTTTTGACAACAAAGCTTGCTCACTTTTCATATCATTTTCAGTGATACTTTCACGCTTTAAATATTGCTGTAGCGCATGCTTTATCGTTTGTAGATTTTTATAAGATAACTTAGGAAATGAACTGCCCAATTTTCATTCCTCCATTTCAACTTCTCAAAAAACTTCTATAACTCATACATTATTTTTGCATTCAATCATTCTAGAAATCCGCGAAAACCCATTTACAGCTAGTCCAATTACAAAAAGTCCAGCTAGTAAAGTTTGATCGAATTTTCCCAAACAAATATCATAGGCCCATAGAAGGTAAAGATCGTAAGATAAACTTGTAGCAACTACTAAGTAGAATATTGCCCATAGTAAGTTTTTTATCATTTTTCATTTACCTCCTTATGGATTTCTGCTAAAGCGTGAAATATATTTTGTTTAGTAGATGTCATTAATTCAAAAACTTTATGTGGTGTGTGCCCTTCATCTTCAACTAACCTAGCCATACCTGCTACAATCATTTGCAATCCTAAACTTGAATATAATTTCTTTTCAAATTCTTGGGTATTCATAACTCATTCACCTCTCTTAGCCTTATAACTTACTGTTTATCCAATTCAATAAACTTTTGTTTCCACCCCATGAATAGCAATTTAAACTCATTCATGCCTATGTCTCGACCTTTTGCAAAGAATTGTTGAATGACTTTGCCTTGTTGCATTTTGTCGGCTGGATCATGCCATAAAAACTCAACAACGTCTGCGTCTTGTTCAATGGATGATGATTCTTTTAAGTGTGATAGCTGAGGCTTTTTAACATTGTCACTTTCCCTGGTCATTTGCGATAACATCATGAAGCAACAATTCATGTCCCTAGCTATTTGCTTGGCGGTAGTCGTTACATTTCCGATTGCTTGCGCCCTAGTCTCATTTTTACGTTGAGGAATGCTCATAATTTGCAAGTAATCAACCGCGATCATGGCAATTTGCCCATAGCGTTTTTTAAAACGTCTTGCCGTTGCTCTCACTTCCTCTATCGTGACACCACTGGAATCCTGTACGAAAATAGGCAACTTCTCCAACTCTTTATACGCGTACTCAATCGTGCCTAATTCTTCTACTTTAAGTTCTTTATTTTTTATGCGGCCATAAGCTATTCCTGTTGAATTTGCTATCATACGATCATACAGCTGATATTTGTCCATTTCCTGACTAAAAACAATCACTGGTCCACTTTTGGCAACTCCCATAATTCTTTGAAGAAGCATAGCCGTTTTACCAACACTAGGACGTCCAGCACTAACAAACAACCACCCTCTCCAAAGACCATGCGCCCACTTGTCGTATAGATTAAATCCAGTAGGAATAAATTCAGCTCGTTTTAAAAGATGTTCAAAATATCCTTGCCGTGTATCCTTCAAACTTTGCATTTTTCCATCATCTTCGGGCCTTACTTCTGAGGCTAATCTTTCGATTTCTGCAAAATAATCATCATCTGTTTCATAATCTTCATGTACAAGATTCATAATTTTTTGCCCTACATCTGTCCCACGTCTTCGAATAGCTCTTGAACGGACAATATTTGCATAGTGGACAACATTCGATGCTGTAGGACAAGAAACAGCTAATTCAGTTAAGTATGAAATACTTACTTCGTCCATCTTGTTATGCTGCATATACAGCTCAATAACCGTTGTAATGTCTATAGGTTGATTTCTATCATCCAACCATTTCATTACTCTAAAAATCTGTTGGTGACGCGCACTAATGAAGTCTCTTGATTCTAAAAAAACAATGTCATTAATTACATCAGGTTCAAGAAATATAGCACCCAAGACGGACATTTCTGCATCTAGTTCGTAATCAGTTGCTCCAATCAAAGCCATTTGGATCATTCCCATCTTGTACCCAACGCTGGAACTCTATTTCTTTATCTCTCGGATCATATTGTGGCTTTTGTTTTGGCTGAACAGGTTTCTTTTCAGCACTCATTTTTATCGCTAGTTCTACAAACTTATCTCGAAGCTTTTTCGCTGATAAAACATTGGTGCGCCAAAATGAATCCTGTGTTACCCAATCCATAACTTGTTTGGCCAAGTGCTTATCCACTTGATCTATTTCAATTAGCTTTCGCATATCATCGGCCCAAGTTTGCATATTGGATTTTTTAATTAAATGAGATATACCTGCTTCGTTTGCAACGGCAGCAACTTTTTCGTGAAAATAGACTGCCATTTTGAAATAAGTATTTTCTTCATCGTATTTTAATTTTTTTACTTGTTTAGTTTGTTCAGGGATTTCAGGATCTACCTCTTTAGATGGCATCTGTTCATCCCACTCTTCATAGTTTTTATTAACCCCCATCTTTCTCGCTCCTTTCGAACCAATTCCAATAACTGAGACTATGTTTCTATCAATCAATGCCATTAGTTCTCTATTCGTTTGAGTTCTGCTCGCATTGATTACTTTTGCTAAAAAATTAATTGACATTTCATTGGTTGTACGCTGATAGCCATACGTATATCTCCAAATGGCCAACAACAAACGGAATTGTGTGCCATTGAGATTAAGCTTCATGATTTCTTCAAGGATTTCATTGGCAATCCGTGTATGCCCATTTTTGAGTTGTGGACTTGCCATGATCACTCACCCTATTCATGCTTTCAATTGACTGTGGATGTACTTACTAATTTCTTGTGCGATTGTTTCAATGTCCTGACGTTTATCTTCACCCTGGTAAGGTCTGCTTAGCCAGTCATCGATAATATTTGCAATAGCTACTGAAATATTTTGTAGTTTCATGATTTCGATTTGTCGTTTCAGCTCGGCATTTTCTTTTTGCAACAATTCAAAAGCAGCTAAAACCAAAGTATAAGGATGCATTAAATGACCTCCAATTCGTAGTGACTGCCTGCCTCGTACCCTTTTTTTAATAACTCCCTTTTAACGGTCATTTCTGCAAGCGTAGGAAGGTTGTTCTTGCTACTTAAATGTGTAAGATATATTCGCTCGCCTTTACCCCTTACAAGCTCTCTAAGGGCTGTTGCCGTTTGTTCATTTGATAAGTGGCCAACGTGACTCAATATCCTCGCCTTAACGCTGTTAGGATAATCAGACGCTTCAACCATTCGTGGTTCGTGGTTGGCTTCAATAATATAAATATTCGAACCTTGCATGTGCTGCAGCATTTCTTTATCCACCTTGCCAGTGTCTAAGCAGATAGAAATTTTAAAATTGTCTAATGTCCTTACAACATATCCCCTTGGATCGATTGCATCATGATGAACATTAAAGTCATTTACTATAAAGTGGCCACAACCAAAAATACCTCCAACCCCTATTGGCCTTATTAATTCGTCTTCAACGGTATTGATGTTTTTCCATTCGCGCTCTCCAGCATAAACAGGAATTTTATATTTATTGGCCAATGGCAGCCCTTTAATATGATCGCTATGTGCATGTGTAACAAAGATTGCTTTAACGTTATTAGGTGTTATACCTACTTCCAGTAGCCGTTTCTCTATTTTTGTTTTAGCAATGCCTGCATCGATTAGAATGGTAGTTTCATTGGTTGTTAAAGCTATACAGTTTCCACTTGAACCACTTGCTAAGATGTCAACTTTCATAAGCTACTCACCACGTTCAATGCGTAATTTAATTTATCTAAATTGTTCTTTATCTGATTTATTTCACGATCCATCTTGTTCTTTTCGTTTTCTAATTGATGTTTTTTGATGATTAACAATAGAAGTGGATCAGTTATTTTTTTGAAATCTGATTCATCCCACCAACAAGATCCACCGCCACCTGTTATTTTTGCTGTTTTTTGGTCAATAATTTTATAGCTTATTTCATACACCCATCCTCTAGGTTCAACAAAGCTACGTGATTTTATTTCAACAACATTTGTAATGAGTTTTTCTTTTTCATATGGACACTTGTGAACAAATTCTCCAATATGAAAAACTGCACCTGGTATTTCGTTCTTTAAACACCCATTGATATGGTCGATTTGATCTTTGATTAATTTGAAATTATCTTTAAATTGTTCTTCCATAAAATTGTCATTATTCAACCAGTTATGAAGTTTTTTAGTAATTTCAAATGCATAATTGATAACTTCTTTGTCCATCATTTCCCCTCCAATTCCTTATGGCACCGTGAGCATATTTCTCGCCCACGGTACAAGTTGTATTCATTTTCATTCATTTCTCGCCCACACAGCTTACAATCCTTATTTCTCTCATAAACTATTGTTTGTGGTAGTTTCATAGTTTTTACTCTAGTAAATCATCATTACTTTGTTGTGAAGCTAGCATTTCAATATTCATATTTAGTAGCTCAATCAAGCCAACCATTTCAGCTTCGGTAGCTGTTGCAGGATCAATATTTGGTGCATTTTTATTTAAGTAATCTTTTGCTGCTTCACTAGTAGTAATGCCTAAGACCTTAAATTTCGCATTTATTTCATTGCGTAATTTATCTGTAGGACTTAGTTGAATATTTTCCGATGGATTAGGTGCCTCGATAGTCTCTTGGTGTGGTGTTATGTCTTTTCGTTCCTTTGGCTGATTTTCAGGTACAACTCCACCCTGTTGATTAGTTATTGTTTCATCCTCAAACGAAAGACCATACTGTTTTTTCAATGCACGTTGCTGAACATGTTTCCCGAACATGTCACTTGTCCATTTATTCCAGTTGTCTTTATTCTGGCCTGTGAACATATGAGCAATTTCATCAACGTCCATAATTACCGTTACTGGTGGAAAACCTTCACGATAAGCAATGGAATAGGCACCAATGATCTTTCCACGCGGAAAACCAATTTCATGCTGCACAACTTCCATTTGCTTTGTTTCTTTATTCATGGCAATTTTGAACTCGTCATTTTCATGAACCATTTGTGTGTCAGGTGCTACAAATCCTTCTTGTTCACGCGCTTTTGAAAGATAAGCCTCAGCTGCAAACTGAATCCGTGCTTGGTTACCATATTTAATAAAGAAGATTTCATTTTTGAATGGATCTAAGCCATATGATGCTGCCTTGTGAGCAAATAATAGAAATTCTTGATCGTTTGCTGTTGGAGCAATGGAATTTCGAATAACCTCTAATACTGCAGGTTGAAAAGCCTCTGTAATTTCAGGTGTTAAAGTAGGTAGGTTTCTGTTCATAATTAACGTGCCTCCGTAAATTTATTTAGGCCATTCTTGACCTGTTTTTTCATGCTTTCAAATGCTTTGTTATATAGTTCATACTCGTTTTGTCCAGGTTCTACAGAAATAGATACTGCAGCATCTACCTTCACATTTTCAAAGTTTCCTAGATTTTTTGTATATGTGTAGCCGACTGTAATTTCTTTTGCATTCATTCAGATACAACCTCCAAGTCTTTATTTGCAACAACGCGACTAATTATCAATTGGCCGTTGGGCTCTTTAAATTTGGTAATTGTTTCAGCATTATCTACAAAACAAGGTACGATAAGATCACTTTGCTCTGACAACACATCACAAATTTCAAGCCCTGCTCTTGTTTGCTCACTAAATGAAAGCTTCATATAATCTTTGCCATCCATTTGAACAATGAAAGTTGGTTTGTTTTCGCCAGTTGTTTTCACTTCTTCAAACAGTTTTATTGATAAATTTTCGAACAGGTCTTGAACCTTTTTGACTTGCAATTCAGCTTCTTTGGCTTTGAAATCCTTAATAGCATCCAGGATAAAAATGGACTCATTAAGTGATTCAAGCGTTTCTTTTTCGTTCGCTTCTGCAGCAATAACCTGTTCCTCTAAGAACTTATACTCCCTATACTTAGAGATCTCATATTCTATTGGATTAATCTTTTCTTGAAGTGAACGCGCTTTTTCCATTTGCTCAGATACGTCCACGTATTCAAGCGTTTTAAGTTCTTCTTCCAACGCCTTTCGTTCATCTACAACTTCCTGGAATTTCAACTTAACTTGTTGAATACGGTGATCTTTTTCTGCCTCTACAGCATTGATAGCTTCGTCTTGTAACGTTTGGTGACAAACACGGCAAGTATCTTGTATCTGCTCACTTTTGAGCTGATTAAAGGTTTCTTTGATACGATCACGCTCATTTGACAAAGCATTAATTTCGCTATGAAGCCTGTTAATTCGGCCATTGGTATCTTGCGCTTTATCTGTCACGGCTTCTATAGCATTTCGTTCTTTAACAAGCTGCTTTAATTCCACGTTTAACGAATCCAATGGAACTGTTGGAGCATTTTGTTCTAACTGCTCTCTTAACGTCTTAGCGCGGCTCTGAGCAGCTATATATTGTTTGTCCAACTTAGTTTTATTGGATCGGTGAATTTTATCTAAATCCTCTAAAGAATGTTTTTTAACTAATGTGGCCAACTTGTCCGATTGTGGTTTAGGTAGCTCTTTTAAAACTTCTTTATTTGCAGGTGCAGTTGTATATTTTAAAATCATTTGACGCTGCTTTTCCCAATGCAAAGTGAAGAAGTAACTTGGATTAAATAGCGATAAGAATAAATCCTTATCAAATAGCTTCTCTACTACCTCATTAAATTCAGTAGCTTTGGAAGGTACCTCATTTACATAGAACTTATTACGACCTTTCGCAATTTCACGGCCTAAAAGCAGTTCTCCATCTTCAACACTTAAATGCAGTGTTACAAGTGTGTTGTCAGCCTGGTATGTTATAGGTGATGGATCTAGTTTGCTCCCCACCATGTCGGTACCGTATAATAGGAATGTAATTGCTTCACCAATGGAGCTTTTACCTTTTGCATTATCCGCGAGGATCTTAGTCATGTCGCCAAACTTAACTACAAGATCCTTGTGGCTTTTAAAATTCTGCAAGATTAATTGATTGAATTTAATTTCCACAATTTTTACCTCATTTCGTGTTATAATGTCACAGAAAAGACTTGTATCTGAGCCTGAACCGTTCCAGCGGTATAGGCTCATTATTTTTTGTCCATAACGATAGTGCCTCGCTGCCATTCAGTAACAAACTCATGGAACTTCCAACCTTTATTGATAAGATTGTGTTTTACGAAATAATCACCCAGGACTTCTAACATTGCGTCATTCACTTTTTCCATCTACTTCAACTCAATTTCGGTAATTAATTTTTTAGCTTCTTTGGGACTTAAAATAAGCTTTCCACCTAACAAAACGAAATTGTCGTTAGATACTTCACCAGTAACTGCACACGCCATATCAGGCTTGTACTTTTTAAGAATTACTCCACCGTCACGGTCTGTAAAAATTTCTAATGGATCACCTTCTGCAATTTCCAAAGTTCTACGAATTTCCTTCGGGATAACCACACGTCCTAAATCATCGATTCTCCGAACAATTCCTGTTGCTTTCATACTCTCAACCTCCAAATAGTTTGATAGATTTACTTTTGACGTGCTGCTTTATTAATTGCATTGCTGATTAAAGCTAAACGTTGCTCAACTGGTAACGCCAACCACTCGGCTACTTTGATTTTCATCTTGCATCTCATCCTCCTTTCTTTGTCGCTCAGCTTCTTCCAAATATTTTTTATAGATACGTGGTGCTGATGTTTTCATGAAGAAAGCATGCATTCGTTGTTGAGTTTCAATTGATGGTATAGTTTTCATAGCACTCTCCTTGTGACATTTTGGCATCACATCAAATATAAATCTCTTCATTTGTTGCCATTTCGGAAACATTGAGGGTAAAAAAAATCACAATATCCTCGCGATCAATACCAAACTTATTTGTAATCAAGGAAAATTCATCTACATCAATTGGTAATTTTCCATTTTCTTTTTTTGAATATGTTCCTTTTGCAACACCTAACACTTCACCCATTTCTTGAACAGTCAAACCTCTTGCAATTCTTTCCGCTTTTAGACGATTATGGTTGAATTTCATATTTTCACCTCCATCAATTTGTTAACCAAATAATAGCATTGTTGTTTCCAATCGGTCAACAAAAATATATTAATAGTTTAAAAATAATACTTAATTCCTCCTATTGTTTCCTATAAGGAAACATGTTAGTATAATTATCAAGGAGGTGCTATTAATTGAAATCCATAGAAGTCGCTAAGAGAATAGAGAAAATAGCAGAAGAAAAAGGAATCAGTGGTGCGGAACTAGCACGAAGGATGGGAACAGATAGAAGTACCATTACAAGATATTATAAAGGCATCCGAAAAATATCTATGGAAGAGATACCGAAGTTTGCTGAAGTTTTAGAAGTAGATGTAATAGAGTTATTATTCGGTTCAACAGCCAAAAATCTTAGCTTGGTAAGTCAAGGAAAAGTTGCTATCCCTATCCTTGGGAAAATTGCATGTGGTGATCCTATATTAGCTAAAGAAAATATAGAAAATTATATTTATAAACCTGCAGATAGTCTACCAAGTGGAGATATCTTTGCATTACAAGCTAAGGGTGACAGCATGGAACCAACAATTCCAGATGGCGCAATTGTTCTTCTTCGGGCTCAACCAGATGTGGAGAATGGCGAAATCGCTGCTGTACTAGTAAATGGTGATGAAGAAGCGACACTTAAACGAATTAAAAAGCAAGGAGATACGTTATTTCTAATGCCTGAAAACCCTAAGTATACTCCATATATTGTTGATGAAAATAACCCAGCGAGAATTATTGGAAAAGCAATAAGCTACGAAATGATATTGTAAAAAAGAGCTAGACAAAAAGTCTGCTCTTTCTTTATATCTTGGGAGGAGAATTATAAATGACTGTAGGAATTTACATTCGAGTATCTACAGAAGAACAAGCAAATGAAGGTTATTCCATCTCTGCTCAACGAGAACGTTTAAAAGCGTTTTGTTTGGCCCAAAATTGGCATGATTATAAATTCTATGTAGACGAAGGTATTTCTGGTCGGGATACAAAAAGACCTCAGTTAAAAAAGATGATGGAAGATATTAGAGCAGGACATATAAAAGTCTTATTAGTTTATCGATTGGACAGGTTAACGCGTTCAGTACGTGATCTACATCGAATTTTAGATGAATTAGAAAAATACAGTTGCACATTTCGATCAGCTACTGAATTTTATGATACATCTACAGCTATGGGGAAAATGTTTATAACGATTATAGCTGCAATTGCAGAATGGGAAAGTGCCAATTTAGGTGAACGTGTAACAATGGGGCAAGTCGAAAAAGCAAGACAAGGAGAATGGGCTGCTCAGCCACCTTACGGATTCTTTAAAGATGATAAACACAAATTACAAATACACAAGGAAGAAATTAACGCAGTAAAATTGATGGTTAAAAAAATTCGTGAGGGTATGTCTTTTAGACAGCTAGCCTTTTATATGGATTCCACTCAATATAAGCCAAAACGAGGGTACAAATGGCATGTACGTACTTTATTAAGCTTAATGCATAATCCTGCATTATATGGTGCTATGTATTGGAAAGAACAAATTTATGAAAATACCCATCAAGGAATAATGACAAAAGAAGAATTTAATCAACTTCAAAAGATTATTTCCTCACGTCAAAATTATAAAAGTAGGAATGTTTCAAGTCACTTTGTTTACCAAACGAAATTAATCTGTCCTGATTGTGGAAGTCGATGTACATCTGAACGGTATACTTGGAAGCGTAAAACTGATAATGTTGTTGAAGTTCGGAATTCATACAGATGCCAAGTTTGTGCCTTGAACAATCCTAAAACAACTCCTTTTAGTGTCAGAGAAGTTAAGGTTGATGAAGCTTTAATTGAATATATGGTTAATTTTACTGTTGCGCCATCAGAAGCTGTAGAATTAAATGAAAATGATCAGTTGTTAGACATAAAAAACAACCTACGAAAAATAGAAAATCAACGAGAGAAATATCAACGAGCTTGGGCAAATGATTTGATTACTGATGATGAATTTAAAGTTCGAATGGATGAATCCAGGTTGCAATTTGATTCTTTACAAAATGAATTAAAGAATATTGAAGGAGAAAAATATGATGTTGTTGACATTGAAAGATATAAAGAAATAACTAAGTCCTTTAACGATAATTACTTAAATTTAACACAAGAAGAAAGACGTACCTTTATACAAACATTCATAGAAAGTGTTAAAGTTGAAATTGTTGAACATACCAAAGGTAAAGGGTATCGTAATCAAAAAATACGAATAGCAGATGTGAGCTTTTATTAAAACTCAATCTGCTTAAATTTATTCGTATTTACGTTACCTTTACTACGACAAAATGTTCCTGATTAAGTGAAGTCATATCAGGCATTAAATAAGCAGCAGCATCTTGTGGGGAACGAATTGTAAATTTCTCATCATTTTGTTTTTGGGCTAGTCGTCTACCAAGTTCGATGGCGGCTAATAATTGAATAGCCTTTACCTCACCGATTCCTTTAATAGCCACCATTTCTTCGATAGTTGCGTGCTTCAAATGATGGAGGCGTTCAAAAACATTTAATACTCTATTCGCGAGTACAAGAACGGATTCTTCCTTTGTGCCTGTCCTTAATAAAATAGCAAGTAGCTCTTGGTTGGATAGACTTTCTGCCCCTTGTCGTAGCAACCTTTCACGGGGACGATCTTCCATATGAACATCACGTAACATCAAAGTTGGCAAAACCTCATCTAGCAAAAATGCTCACTCCTTCGCAAATTGGACTATTTGCAGGTCTACCAATTGCGAAAACAACGCTGCGAGTGGTAAACCTACAACATTGTTATAATCTCCTTCAATTCGTTTCACTAAAAGTGTACCTATTGTCTGAATACCATAACCGCCTGCTTTATCAAAGGGGTCTCCAGAGTCGACATAGGCTTCAATCAATTCCTGTGATAATGGATGAAAAACAACTGTTGTTTCTTCCACAAAGATGCTTTCCTTCCCATCAGGTTCGATAATAGCGACCGCTGTCATCACGACATGTTTATTGGCTGATAAACGTAGTAAGTGAGAAATAGCCTCCTCACGAGATTTTGGTTTATGTAGTAGCTCATTATTGTAAACAACGATTGTATCTGCACCAATGATTGTTGCATTCGATGCTTTTTTAGCTACATCACGTGTTTTTAAGAGAGCTACTCCTTTTACATATTCTTGCATTGTACTAGCTTGTACACTTGTTTCTTCAACTTCACTTGTCATGACCTCAAACGGAAGTGCTAACATTTCCAGCAATTCCTTTCGCCTTGGTGAAGCTGAGGCAAGTACAAGCTTATGATTTGTGTTCAACATGATCTGACCATTCCTCCTTACCTTTATGATACCGAAGAATGTTCAATTTGAAAATTTTCAAAAAATCAAGATAATAATGATTTCACTATCTTTCCCTTTTAAAATTTCACTTGGAGACAAGTATTTTTAGCTTGATAATGGGCAAAAACTTGCAAACGGATGACGCTGATATCGTTGGAAATGGTAGAGGCAGCTGCTCCAATCGATTGCCAATCCTCTGGTAGAGTTGAATCCTTTCCGTTTTCCTTAAAATTTAATTTTGTGGCATTTTTGTCTGCTAAAGCAGCTGGCAGTTCCACAAGCGTTGGCTGCTTACAGCTTTCACCACTGACACTAAATGCTTTTTTAAAGGTTGCAGGTTCCTGTAAAAATTCAAGCTGACTTTCTTCAATCACCATGCTTGTCCAAACATAAAATTTGCCATCAACCTCAACAATAGCGCTCTCTTTTAATGCTGGGTACTCGGCAACAAATGCACTTGCACTCTCATAATTCGAATACACACCTGCTTGAGTAGCAAAAAACATAGATGCATTAGATGTACTGGTTGTCTCACCAGCAGTAGGGATGGTCTCTGATTGTGATTGATTAGTTGCGACATTACTACCATTATTCTTTATAGGTAACTGTGTACTGGCTTGTAAAACACCTAAAAAAATGGCTACACCTAATAAACCAACAAATCCACCAATAATCATCGCCCGAAATATTTGTTTTTTCATCACATGACTTACAATTTTCATTCATCTATCACCTCATCCTTCCAACTATCCATACGTTTCAATAATAACGAGATTTCAATATATAAAAGTATATGTAGAATTAGAAGTGTAAATGCGAATTTATTGAGATTTGATTTATAAGCGCTAAAAGAAAAAATTGCATTCATTAATAAAAAAACTAGGACCTCCTATCAGGAGTCCTAGTCATTCCATACTTTTAATCTATTTCGTACGGCTGTTAATAAATATAACGAGCCGGATACTATTGTTCTTTGCTTACTGTTTGATTGTACCTGTAAGAATTGAGCATAATCCACTAAGACGTTTTTAGATGTTGCATTGGAAAGCTCTAGCAGTTTTTGTGCAGCCATCGCTCGTGGGTTGTCAAAATCAACGAAATAAAATTCATCACTAACTTGCTCTAAAAGTCGAAGAATTTGTTGAACATCTTTATCTGCTAATATTCCCATGACAAATGTGATCCGTTCACCAGGAAACTCACACTTAATCGTTTCGACTAATTTTTCAGCACTCGCTGGGTTATGTGCACCATCAACAATAACAAAAGGCATTATTTCTTCAAAACGGCCTAAAATAGCAGCTTTTTTCACAGCTTCACGAATAGCTTTTTTATTCACAGACACTTCTACGTGTACCGCTACTTCTAGGAATGCTGTGATGGCAAGTGCCATGTTATCGGCCTGATGAGCACCTTTCATTGAACGTGTTAGATTTGAGATTTGGACATTTTGTTCGTCATTTACATAACATTCTCCATCATCGAATGAGTATATTGAAAAATGATGACCTAATTCAAAAATTATCGCTTTTTTTTGAGCAGCTGCTTCATAAACAACACACTTCGCTTCGTCTGGTAAATTGCCAATAATGACAGGGCGATTTTGTTTAATAATTCCCGCTTTATGACGCGCAATACTGTCGATTGTGTTGCCTAAAAATTTTGTATGTTCTAAAGCTATGCTTGGAATAATTGATACAATTGGCGCTACCACATTCGTACTATCTAATAAACCACCCATACCTGCTTCAATTAACGAGATATCAACCTCACTATTCACAAAATGTATAAATGCTGCTACCGTCAATAGTTCAAAATCCGTTAGTTTCCCACTTAATCCAGCTGCTTGCATTTGTTGAAAGACGACATCCATATCAGCTTCCGCAATAGGTTGACCATCGATTTGAATTTGGTCATGCACATCGACTATACATGGTGACATAAATTTACCTACTCTTAATCCATGTTCTTTAGCGATAGCCTCAAGGAAAGTTAATGTGGATCCTTTCCCATTCGTGCCGGCTAAATGTACGACACGTAAGGTTTGTTGCGGGTTTCCTACTAGTGACAAAGCCTCTTCAATCGCCGCCAGACCGGGTTTTATGACATCATCGCTATTGACATGCCACTTATCTTTATAGTAATCAAATCCAGGAATCATCGACCTTCCTCCTGCAGCCACTGGCGAACTCCTGCTATGAAGTATAAAGAGCCCGTAATCACAACAACATCCTCCTCAGCTCTTTCATACAATACAGTTTGGACGGCTTCCAGCCAATCTACATGATGGTGTTTATTGGCATTGGTTGATAACATCTCTAAACTTTCAGCAGGCATTACATTTGGCAGGTTAATTTGTGTAAATGAAATGGACGTTGCTACATCATCCATTAGTGCAATGCTATTTGCGTGATCCTTATCTGCTAATGCTGCATACACAAAACGGTAATTGCCCTTTGGAAATACACTTTTGAGTGTTTGGATAAGTGCAACTGTCCCTTCTGAATTATGAGCACCATCTAAAACAATTTTATTGGGCCATTGTTCAAAGCGGCCAGCCCAATTCGCATATTGCAGTCCATGCCGAATCGATTGGTCAGTAACGACAATAGCTCCCTCTTCACACAATGTGAGTAAAGCTGTAATGGCAAGACTTGCATTATTAATTTGATGTGGACCAGCCATTTTTAAAGCTAAATTAGTCATCACAACATTACCCTTTTCATACGTAAATTGCTGACCCTGACCGTCCGTTCCTTGTAAAATATCCTTAATTGTAAAGTCTTGTCCTAAAATAAAGCATGGTGCATGTTGTGCATCAGCTGTTTCTTTTATAACAGCCAATGCTTCTTCATTGCTAACCCCCACAACAACTGGAACACCCTTTTTTATTATTCCTGCTTTTTCAAAGGCAACCTTGGCGAATGTATCACCTAAAAAGGCTGTATGTTCAAGTGAAATCGTTGTAATAATCGCTAGTAGCGGTGTTACGACATTCGTCGCATCTAGACGCCCTCCAAGTCCTGTTTCAATCACTGCTAGTTCAACTCCCTGATCAGCAAAATATTGAAACATTATGAGTGTTACAACCTCGAAAAAGCTTGGAAAATCTCCATTGTATTGTTCTTCTATAATCTTAGCTAGCTTATTGAAATAGTATAAAAATTGCCCATCAGAAATTTGGTCACCATTTATGGTGATCCGTTCATTGACTCGTTCTAAATGTGGGGATGTAAATGCTCCCACTTGGTACCCAGCATGTTGTAGCATTTCCCTAAGAACATTCACTGTGGATCCCTTCCCATTTGAACCAGCAACATGAATCACGCGAAGTTTATTGTGAGGATTCCCTAAATGCGCTAGTACTTCTCTCATTAGTACAAGCGGTGCACGTTTATGATCAACGGCTTTTAATGTGAAAATAAATTCCGTACATTCGTTCATTGTGTTAAACAAAAGAAACACTCCCTCTTACTGCAATATCTCTATTTTAGTATAAGTAACGTTTAATAACATGAATTAATTACAAAACACTAGAAAAAAACACCCAGCTAGCAACTGAGTGTTTGATAAATGACCCTGTTAATGTACTTGGTGAGCACCTAATAGAGCCCCCATATTGTCCAAAATAATTCTTGCATCATTGTTTAATAATGGCAAAACATCTGGACGTTGTACTAATTCAAAGGAGTTTTTTAATGTTCTTTTTAACATCGAAATATCAAAATTCGAGCAATACTCATTTATTTTATTGATCGTTAATAAATCTGTCCGTGATAATTGGGTACGATCCTGTTGAGATTGACTATTTGCTAATACATGTTTAATAAGCACACGCCCACTGGCATTTAATAGACGATAATATTTTGCTTCTGATAATTTCAATAGATTCGTTTCAATCAACACCCTTGCACTTACAAAATCTAAGTCATCACATGCTTTATTGACTTTCGTAATAAATGTTGTCATATTACCTGTCACATTCACATCTCCATTCATACCATAAACCTACCAATCATTTGGCATAGCCCAATAGTAGACCGTTTTCACTTTATCTTTCTGGACTAAATAACATTACGTTAGGTTTTGTTTCCTACTATAAGAATAAAAATCTTTATCTATTAGACTAATTATTCTAAATATTACTATATATTTTTTCCTATTTCAATGCATAACTTTTGCTTCATATAAAAAAAGCAATGGATGACTTTATTGCCATCCATTGCTCTACTCTTACATATTTTTTAATTCTTCTAAACGTTTTAAAACAACCGCGTGCTTGCTTTCATAATCTGCTAATTTTTCACGTTCTACATTTACTAATGCCTCAGGTGCTTTCGATACGAACTTTTCATTGGAGAGCTTACCTGTAACGAGCTTCACTTCTTTTGCCCATTTCTCTAACTCTTTTTCAAGACGTACGATTTCTTCCTCTAGGTTAATGAGCCCAACAAGAGGTAGGAAAACCTGCGCTCCTGTTACAACTGCTGTCATCGATTGACCAGGAGCCTCTAAACCTTCACCAATTGTTAACCCATCTGGATTACAGAATTTCTCTAAATATGCTTTATTCGCTTCAAGTACTGCTACTGTTGCAGCATCTTTTGCTGAAATAAACAACGGTACTTTTTTGCTCATTGGTGTGTTCACTTCCGCACGAATATTACGTACTGAACGTATAATATCCATTAGGAGCTTCATATTATCTGCTTCGTCCGCAAAATGAAGATCCGTGCGTACAGTTGGCCATGCAGCCACTGTAATAGATTCTCCATCGTGTGGTAAGTGCTGCCAGATTTCTTCTGTAATGAATGGCATAAATGGATGTAATAGACGCATCGTTTGATCAAGTACGTACGCTAAAATAGAACGAGTCGTCTTTTTAGCAGCTTCGTCATCACCGTAAAGTGGTAATTTCGCCATTTCAATATACCAAGAACAGAAATCATCCCAAATGAAATTGTAGAGTTCACGACCAACTTCACCAAATTCATAACGTTCTGCAAGAGAAGTTACACGTTCAATTGTTTCATTTAAGCGTGTTAAAATCCATTTGTCAGCAACTGATTTTTCACCCGTTAAGTCAATTTCATCATATGTCATACCATCCATATTCATAAGTGCAAAACGGGATGCATTCCAAATCTTATTAGCAAAGTTCCATACTGCTTCTACTTTTTCAGTAGTATAACGTAAATCTTGACCAGGTGATGAACCTGTTGCCAAGAAGTAGCGTAATGAATCTGCGCCATATTGTTCAATAACATCCATTGGATCTACACCATTGCCAAGTGATTTACTCATTTTACGTCCTTCGCCATCACGTACTAAACCGTGAATTAATACATCTTTGAATGGACGTTGACCTGTAAATTCAAGACCTTGGAAAATCATGCGAGATACCCAGAAGAAAATAATATCATAACCCGTTACTAACGTGCTTGTTGGGTAATAACGTTGATATTCTTCACTTGCCTCGTCTGGCCAGCCCATTGTAGAGAACGGCCATAGTGCAGAAGAGAACCATGTATCTAGCACATCTTCATCTTGTGTCCAATTTTCCGTATCAGCTGGTGCTTCTTTTCCTACGTAAATTTCGCCTGTTTCATTATGGTACCAAGCTGGAATTTGATGGCCCCACCATAATTGACGAGAAATACACCAATCACGAATATTTTCCATCCAGCGAGAATATGTGTTTTCAAAACGAGCTGGAACGAAATTTACTTTCCCTTCTTCGTCTTTTTGAAGCTCTAGGGAAGTGTCAGCAAGCGGCTGCATTTTAACGAACCATTGTGCTGAAAGATATGGCTCTACAACAGCACCAGAACGTTCAGAGTGTCCTACTGAATGCATATGTTCTTCGATACGTATTAACACGCCTGCTTCTTGTAAATCAGCAACAATTTGCTTACGACATTCAAAACGATCCATGCCGTTGTACTTGCCAGCCAGTTCGTTCATTGTGCCATCTTCATTCATTACAAGGATACGCTCAAGGTTATGACGATTACCAACTTCAAAGTCATTCGGATCATGGGCAGGTGTCATTTTTACAACCCCTGTTCCAAATTCCATATCAACATAGTCATCAGCTACAATCGGAATTTCACGACCTACAATCGGTAAAATAACAGTTTTACCAATTAAATGCTGATAGCGTTCATCTTTCGGGTGAACTGCTACCCCGGAGTCACCTAGCATTGTTTCGGGACGTGTTGTGGCAACCTCTACATATCCTGAGCCATCAGCTAATGGATATTTCATATGATAAAAGGCACCTTGCACATCCTGATAAATTACCTCAATATCAGACAATGCTGTTTTTGCTGCTGGATCCCAGTTGATAATGCGTTCCCCGCGGTAAATTAAACCTTTTTCATATAACTCAACAAATACTGTTTTAACCGCATCTGAAAGACCTTTATCTAGTGTGAAACGTTCACGTGTATAGTCTAAACCAAGGCCAAGCTTTGCCCATTGATCACGAATATGCCCAGCATATTCTTCTTTCCATTCCCATGTTTTTTCAAGGAATTTTTCACGTCCTAAATCATAACGTGTAATATTATCCTCACGTAGTTTTGCTTCTACTTTTGCTTGTGTTGCGATCCCCGCATGGTCCATACCTGGTAACCAAAGGGCATCATAACCTTGCATACGTTTCATACGTGTAAGGATATCTTGTAATGTTGTATCCCAAGCATGACCAAGGTGTAATTTACCTGTTACGTTCGGTGGCGGAATAACGATTGAATAGGGCTTCTTCCCACTTTCAGGCTGTGCCTCGAAAAATTTTCCTTGTAACCACCATTCATAGCGACCTGCTTCAATGGACTGTGGGTCATACTTAGTTGGCATTGAAATGTTTTCTGTCATCTTGACTCCTCCTATTGTTTGAAGACTATTGGTAAAGAAATGCTGTTCATTTTTTTACCCAATAAAAAAACTCCTCTCGTCTAAAAGGACGAAGGAGTTTTAGTTCGCGGTACCACCTTTAATTCCAGCAGCGGTTAAAGAAATGATTATCGAATACATTTCTCAGCCTTACCTACTGGCTCTCAATTCGGTAACGGTGTTTAACCGGCTTTAACTACTGTTAGTTCACTAAAGCTGCTCAAGGGCTACTTTCAATTAAGTACAAATAGAAACTTTTCAGCTACCGTTTCCTCTCTGAAAATGTAAACATAATTTACTCTTCCCTATCATAGCATCTGTATTTGATTTTTCTTATTGTACCGCAAAAACGTGTAATTTTTCAAGTGATTTAGTCATCTTTTAATAAGAGTAAAGTAAATAGAAAAGGAAGTGAATATTCAAATGCGTCGACGCAAGTATAACCCTTGGCTTTTACCACCCTGGATAAGGCAAGTTCGTTTTTACTGTAGAACGATTATCATTCCGATTTGTGCTTTTCAGTTTATCCGTGTCATTATTGTTCCAACATCTGGTGATTTAGTTTTCTTATTACTCTTACTACTTCTCAGCTATTTACTTTTGAAAGACATCATTTGAAACACGAACTTTAAGCGGTGTATAGTCTTCCGTTAGATCCCAAATCATTGAAGGCACCTCATGCCAAGAGCTGGATTCACGTACAACAATATGACTTGAAGATTCTCTCAAAATTGTTTTTTGGTCAACAGTTGTAGATTTCTCTTGGTGTGAAGCTGCTACTAATGCAGAAGATTGTTTTTCCACTTGTATACTTTCTTCCCTCACAGCAAGTGCCTCTTCATGTTCAAAGGCATTGGCAGTAAAGGACTGAGTTTCTAACACATTGTCATTTTCAACAACCGGATCATATTCGTTAAAAATACTTGTTACTGTCCATTCAAGCTGACACTTCTGATTCGTCAAGCTCGGACGAATATCTTTGACCATTATATCTTTAAGGTCTGATTCCTTCGGTAAATCGACATGTAATGGCACTGCATACTCAAAATAACCTGTATCACCCTGAACATCGAGGGCATCAATGGTAATCAAATCTTCATTGCCTGTAAAAGCTTGCATATCTTGAAAATCGAAACGAACGTGTGCGGTGATATGATATATGCCCATTAGTCGAAGTGAATCCTCTAACTGCATTGCTTGCCACTGAGGCTTAATTTGCACAGCTGCTATTTCTGTTGGGCAGCCGTAGCCAGGAAAACAAAATGTTTCACTCATATTCCAAGTTTTGTGTTCGATAATAATCCCTCCCTTTGCATCATATGACTTATCAGGGAATTGTATGCTAGAATGCTTCAAGTTCAACAGCATAAAAAAGAGTAGACTAGTAGAAAAATGGCATGCTAGAAAATTACTTCTAGCATGCCATTTTCATGATGTTCTTACATCCATTAAACATTTACTAATTTAATTTTATTTGCTACACGATCAGTTAACATTTGCGTTGCTTTTGGTACGATCGGTTTGAAAATTGGATTCAAAACAGGGCCAGCTAATCCGCCAGCGATTACTTCTAAGAAGCCTGTCATTTTTGTATTTTCAGCATCAATGCTTTCTGCAAGGAAATAGCCGTTTCCTGTGAAATTATCAGAAAGACCTTTAAGTTCAAATGTCACTTTGGAAGGTGCTACCCACTCTAAAATAATAATTTCAACTTCTACTGTTTTTTTCAGAACTCCAACATTCCCTTTAAAAGTCCATGTTGAATGTTTGTCATCAATCATTACATGTGCATTATAACCTGGGACAAGCTTTGCCCATTTTTCCATATCACTGACGAAATCCCATACATGATCAATTCCTACGGGTACTTCGACTGTATGTGTGCCTGTTGCCATATCAATTCACTACTTTCTTTTATGAATAGCTATATTATAAACGATATCGCCCACATTTTGGCTATGCTGAAAGATATAATTTTGACAAAAGCAGGTCCTTCATCCAGTATAGATGAGCGTGCTTGGTAGTTAATATATGCTATATTTTCTCTTTTGTTCATTTATTGCTCAAGTACTATAATGACTTCTAACTTATAAATAAAAAGGGCATGCTAGAAATAAATCTAGCATGCCCTATCAAATTCTATCTCGCTAATTGTTCAAACACTTTATGGAATGCTGCTACTGTTTTAGCAATATGTTCTTCAGTGTGAGCTGTTGAAATGAATAACCCTTCAAACTGAGACGGTGGTAGGAAAATTCCTTCCTCAGCCATCAGACGGAAGTATTCAGCAAATAAGGCTAAATCTGATGATTTAGCAGTTGCAAAATCAATTACATCTTCATTTGTAAAGAAGAAGCCAATCATTGAACCTGCACGATTAACAGTGTGTGGAATATTGTATTTCGTTGCCGCTTCACGGAAACCAGCTTCTAATTGATCACCTAATTGCTTAAAGTACTCATAAGTACCATGATCTAAACGTGATAACGTTTCATAGCCCGCTGTCATGGCTAATGGATTCCCCGATAATGTACCCGCTTGATAAATTGGTCCAGCTGGTGCAACTTGCTCCATAATTTTTTTAGTTCCAGCAAATGCCCCTACAGGAAGACCGCCACCAATTACTTTCCCTAACGTAGTCATATCAGGAGTTACCCCGAAATAACCTTGTGCACAACCATAATCAACACGGAATCCTGTCATAACCTCATCAAAGATTAATAACGCACCATGTGTAGATGTTAGTGCGCGCAAACCTTCTAAGAAACCTGTTTGGGGCGGTACAACACCCATATTTCCTGCAACTGGCTCTACAATAACGGCTGCTAGCTCTGCCCCAAATTTTTCGAAAATAGCTTTAGCCCCTTCTAAATCATTATAGGCTACTGTTAACGTATTGCGCGCGATATCTGCTGGAACTCCTGGACTATCAGGAAGACCCAAAGTGGCAACTCCAGATCCTGCTTTAATTAATAATGAGTCACCATGTCCATGATAAGAACCTTCAAATTTTAAAATTTTATCACGACCTGTAACACCGCGTGCTACACGTAATGCAGACATCGTAGCTTCTGTTCCCGAAGAAACAAAGCGAATCATTTCCATACCTGGAAGACGATCCAAAACTAATTGAGCTAAACGATTTTCTGTATAACTTGGTGCGCCAAAGGAAGATCCCTTTGCAGCAGTTTCAGCAATTGCTTTGACAACCTCTGGATGTGTATGTCCTAAAATTAGTGGTCCCCAAGATAATACATAATCAATATATTCATTACCGTCAATATCTTTAATGATAGCACCGTGACCAGATTCCATGAAAATCGGGTCCATGTTTACTGATTTGAATGCTCGTACTGGGCTGCTAACACCTCCTGGCATTAACTGCACAGCTTCAGCATAGGCTTGTTTTGATTTTTCGTAAGAACGTGTCATTTATTTCTCCTCCAACCAACGTGCAACATCTTTTGCATGATACGTAATGATTAAATCAGAGCCTGCACGTTTCATGCCTAATAATGTTTCAAGCACAACTTTTTTCTCTTCAATCCAACCATTAATAGCAGCTGCTTTAATCATCGCATACTCACCCGAAACATTATACGCCACAAGTGGTAATGGATAATTATTTTTCATATCTCTGATGATATCTAAATAGCTAAGGGCTGGCTTAACAATTAAAAAATCTGCTCCTTCTTCGATATCAGATTCTGCCTCACGGAATGCCTCTAATCTGTTTGATGGATCCATTTGGTATGATTTACGATCACCAAATTGTGGAGCACCATCTGCAGCATCACGGAATGGACCATAGTAACTTGATGCATATTTTACAGCATAAGACATGATTGGAATATGCTCAAAGCCCGCTTCATCAAGCCCTACACGAATCGCTGCAACAAAACCATCCATCATATTGGATGGAGCAATAATATCTGCACCAGCTTTTGCTTGTGATATTGCCGTACGAGCTAAAACATCTAAAGAAGGATCATTTAAAATTTGATCGCCTTCAATTAAGCCACAATGTCCATGATCAGTAAACTCACATAAGCATGTATCCGCAATGACTAAAAGCTCGGGATGACGCGCTTTAATTAAACGAGTCGCTTCTTGGACAATCCCATGATCATGGAACGCACCAGTTCCTACAGCATCTTTTTCAGCTGGTAAACCAAATAAAATAACTGCTGGGATTCCTAATGCGACAACTTCATCAATTTCTGCTTCTAGTTTGTCTAATGAATACTGAAAAACACCAGGCATAGAATTTACTTCGTTTTTAATATTTTCGCCCTCAATTACAAAAATAGGATAAATCAGATCCTCTTTATGTAAGTATGTTTCTTTTACCATTGATCGCATCGTTGCATTGGCACGCAAACGACGATGTCTTTGAAATTGTAGTTTTGTCATGATTTGTCCCCTACTTTCATTAATTCTTCGATGACTGCTTGCATTGTATATACACTAGGCATAATATCCACAGTTGCACCGTATTGCTCAAGAGCTGCTTCCGTAATATGACCGATGGCTGCAATCCTTGTTGCTTGCCACCCAACATGTGCCGCTATATCTTTTGCATACACATCAACAGCTGAAGGACTAGCAAAAATCACTATGATGTCCGGATTATGATGGATGCAATTGAGAATATCTGATGTTTGATCATGTCGTTCAATCGTTTCATAAACTGTCCACTCTTTCAGATCAAAGGGAAGTCCATCCTTCAGCGTACTTTTCGCTTTTTCCCCACGAATAAACAGACAACTTGGATGCTCGCCTGCTATATGCGGAAATTCTTTGACGAAAATATCAGCACTAAATATAGAAGGCATAAAGCTCACTTGAAAACCTAGCTTTTCTAACGCTGTAGTTGTTTTGGTCCCAATGGAAGCAATTTTCCCTTGAAAATTTTGGGCAATTACTTGGTGTCTCTCCATCTTTTTAGCAAAAGCATCCACAGCATTTTGACTCGTAAAAATAATCCAATCAAAATGACGCGCACTCTTCAATAATTCTGCATCATGGCTGTCCATGCGTTCACAAGTTCCAATTAATGGGGCAACTACTGCATGGCCACCTAAAGCTGTAATATCATCTACAATAGCTGTTGTTTTAGATGTACCTGTTAAAAGTACCGTTTTACCTCTTAAAGGTAAATCATTTTGCATCTTGCTCTGCCTTCACACGTTGAATTAAATCGAAAGCTCCTTGTTTCGTTAAAATAGTAGCCAGCTCTTCCCCTATTTTTTGTGCGTCTGAACCAACTACTGTTTCTTTATACACAACTGATGCATCAGGTGCAGCAACAAGGCCTGTTAAAGTAATTTCATCCCCATTTGATGTGGCATAGCCAGCGATTGGTACTTGGCACCCGCCATCCATAGCCGCCAAGAATGCTCGTTCTGCATGCGCCTCTTGCCATGTTAATTGGTCTGTTAATTTAGCTAACTCGGCTAATAGCTCAGTATCATCTCCACGGCATTCAATACCAAGAGAACCTTGTGCTACGGCTGGCAAACAATCTTCCACTGATAAAAATTCAGTGACAACATCTTCACTCCAACCAAGTCGTTTTAAACCGGCTGCTGCTAAAATAATCGCGTCATATTCTTCGGTCTCAAGCTTAGCTAAACGTGTATCAACGTTTCCTCGAATCCATTTAATTTCAAGATCCGGACGTACTGTTAGTAGCTGTGCACTACGACGTAAAGAACTTGTCCCGACTACAGCTCCTGCAGGAAGATCAGCAAATTTAACATGTCCCTTCGAAATAAATGCGTCACGTGCATCTTCACGTGGAGGAATACAGCCAATTACTAAACCTTCCGGCAATACAGCAGGCATATCTTTCATAGAATGGACAGCAAAATCAATCTCTTTATCGTAAAGGGCTTGTTCAATTTCTTTAACGAACAATCCTTTTCCCCCTACCTTTGAAAGCTGTACATCTAAAATTTGATCACCTTTTGTCACGATTTCTTTTACTTCAAATTCAAATGGAGCACCAGCAGCCTTTAATTCATTAATGAACCAATTTGTTTGTGTTAGTGCTAGCTTACTTCTCCTAGAACCTACAATAATTTTTCTCAACAGTCTCCAACCTTTCCTCTAATACCATAAATGGAATCGCGATAAACTACTTCCTAAGAAGAAGTTCACAACAACTAATAAATAGGCATAAATATGTACCCATGCATAAGTTGTACCTATCAGCTTGCTTTTGCGATTCACATATAAGATAAAGCAATACAAAATTAAAATAATGAAGGATCCTATGATCTTCGCATCGAAAATCGAAAGACTCTCTAATGTTAATAATGCCCATTCAAACCCTAATATTAAACTTATAAATAACATTGGGATTCCAATAAAGAATGATACATTCATCCAGTTGCTCGTTTGCTGTAAAGATGGCAGTCTTGTCCAAAGATGTGACCACTTTTTCTTTTTCAGTAAACGATATAAAACTAGATATAATATGGCAAACACAAATGTTAAAGTGAACGCTGCATATGACAATATCGCAAATGATATATGAATAAAAAGCATTTCCGAAATTAATGTATCTCCGACAGTTCCTGTAGGACGTTTAGGCATAAACGTAAATATACTAGCAAACAAAAATCCTAATATATTTATAATAAATACCGGTAAGTCTACTCTTGCAATGCAATGTAGGATAATGGATAACGTCACAAGTAACCAGGAGTAAAAGAGAATCCCCTCTGACAATGATAAGATCGGAAAGCGTTTTGTTTCCACAAACGTTAAAATAATAATGGCACTTTGAATCATCCATACAAATGAAACAAGCCAAAAAGCAATGCGCCTTGCTCGTACTTGCTTATAAAAATAATCAGTAAAGTAAAAAACTAGACTGATCGCATACAAGACGATCATCACCTCATATAGCCTTGTCATGGTCAAATCAGCCAATAGACATCCCTTCTTTGTAGTGAAATTGTAAAGCTATAAGTAAGAAAACAAAAAAACGTTTTCGTATCCTAAGTTTACCATACAGATACGAAAACGCCTCATGTAATATCAGTAGAGAATCCAATAGCGCAACACCACTTCGTACAACTTCAGTGTACAAAACGCATTAGATTATTTAGAAAGAATACTTTGGTTCAGCAGAAGTTTGAGTTGCCTGTGAGCGTTCTTTGCGCTCAAGCTCTTGCTTCGTCATCTCTTGAACTTCAGCTTCCACAGCTTCTTCTATACCAAAAATTTGTTGGAATAAACGTAACTGTTCATTTGCTTTTGGTGAATTGGCCATCTCTTTAGCTTGTAAGATTGGCTCTTTTAACAATTGATTAATAATTGATTTTGTATGTTTACTTAAAATTTTTCGTTCACGTTCTGTTAAATCTGGCATTTTATTCTCGATACTAGTCATCGTCTCTTCTTGAATACGATTTGCTTTTTTACGTAATGCAGAGATCACTGGTACTACACCAAGTGTTGTCACCCAATCCTTAAATTGTATCACTTCATTCCCAATCATATCCGTAATATCAGCCGCAGCACGTTCACGCTCAGCTAAATTCGCTTCGACAATTCCTTGTAAATCATCAATATCATACAAGAAAACATTTGGCAGATCGCCAACACGTGGATCGATATCACGAGGAACAGCGATATCTACCATAAATAATGGTTTTCCTTTACGTAAACGTTCCACAAATTGCATTAGCTCATAATCAATAACATAATCCGTTGCACCTGTAGATGTAATTAAAATATCTGCTTCTAAAAGAGAACACTGTAATTCCTTCATCGATTTCGCTTCACCATGGAATTTTGTGGCTAAGCTTTCCGCTTTTTCAAATGTACGGTTAATCACAGTAACTTTTCCTACACCACTACCGTATAGGTTTTCAATCGCAAGCTCCCCCATTTTCCCTGCACCTAAAATAGCTACATGCTTGCGTTGTAAAGAGCCGAAAATTTTCTTTGCTAATTCTACTGCTGCATAAGAAACTGATACCGCATTCTCGCCGATAGCTGTTTCATTATGTGCTCGCTTTGCAAATGTTACCGCTTGTTTAAATAGTTGATTGTAAACTGTTCCTGTTGTACCAATCTCTTGTCCACTTAAAAAGCTTTTTTTTACTTGCCCTAAAATTTGTGTCTCACCAAGAACCATTGAATCGATCCCAGCTGTCACTTTAAATAAATGTTCGACTGCCTCATCTTCTTCACGAATTGTTAAATACGAAGAAAATGTCTCCACAGGCAAATCAAACCAATCAGCTAAAAATTGTTTCACAAAATGACGTCCAGTATGCAATTGATCCACAACAGCATAAATTTCTGTACGGTTACATGTCGAAACAATAACATTTTCTAAAATACTTTTCTGCTTTTGCAGCGCTTCCATTGCTTGAGGTAGTTCACTCTCAATGAATGATAACTTCTCTCTTATTTCAACAGGCGCTGTTTTATAATTCAAGCCTACTACGATGGTATGCATGAATAACACCTCACACGTTCTAATTCACAAATCTCATTATAGCACAGTTCGACAATAGTTCATCTATAATTTGTGAACATGTCATGAAGAACTGTCTTTCGTCATCTACATTAGAATTATTATAAACTAAGTGTAACAAATTATACGTTTTGTTTCAAATTAAAAAACTGCCCCCATATAAGGAGACAGTTTTTCTCATTAATTTGTCATTGTGACAGTTTTTATTGCAATAATATTTCCGTCTTTATCGTATGCTATAAACTCAATTTCATTATTAACTTTAAAGTCCTGCATAGTTTGTACTGTTTTCGTTAACATGAATACATGATCACTACGTTTTTGCAAATCAAATTGTACATCGCCACTAATCGAATTATAGCGTACATTAAGCTTCGCAACGTTTGGACAATTCCCATCAATCCGAGCGCTCATTGTAATATAGCCTTTTCGTAACGATACACTTGCTTCTTCAAATAAATCCTCAGGATTGATACAGCTTGAAGCTGGCGTTTTACATAAAATAGCATCAATTAATTTTTGGAATACTTGATGCAACTGTAAATTATCAATGGCATGATAATACGCTCCACCTGTTTCTGCAGACAATTGCATTAAAGTAGCATCATTTACTTGGGATTTTTTGCCCATACTTACTGTGTATACTTTGACGCCTTGCTTTTTCGCGTCATTTATAACTTTTGTCATTTTGGATTTGCTTGTTTTACCGTCAGATACAACTACTATAGCCTTTGATGTTTTCGTATCATTCGAGAATTTTGTTAATGCAATATCAATGCCTGTAAAAATATCCGTCGCACCTTTATCTTTAGATGCTTTATATAGATCTTTCTTCAACACTGCGTCTGTTGTACCTTCACCAAGAATCGTTGCATTTGTGTTGGTTTCGATGACAATGTTATTTTTTGCTTTCAATTGATTGATTAATTCAATCATTTTTTTCCCACGATAATTGGTTGGATCGACTGCCTTCATGGAAGAAGAATAATCCACTACATATGCAATTTCTGTTGCTAATGAACAAGAGTTTTTACTGAAGTATGGATTAGTAAAAATATCTTTCGTCACTGTTTTATCTTTTAAACCCTTTAAAATCGTTGCATAGCGAGGGTCTAATGGATTAACAAGTTTTGCTTCTACTTTTGATTTTCCATAAATAATGGAGTCAAAGTATGCTACAGCAGTACCTGGATTACCTGTATTATTTAATGGATCAGAAGTATTAGTAATAAATGAAGCTGTTTTTTCCACTCCATCAAACTTAATTTTTACTGTTCCTTGATAATCCGTAACAGGTTCTCCACCAGGGCGAACTAAAGTCACCATGACTTTTGTATATCGATCTTTCCCAGATGGTCTAGATGCAGCATCAGCACTTTCTTTCAATGCCTCTACTCGTTTTTTATAGGCCTCTACTTGTCCAAGTAGCTTCCCACCTTGATATTTTAATAATACCGTACGATCATAGTTACTTAGGTTTGTAAAGATAGAATAAATTTTCATGACACTATCATAATGCTCTAGTGTCAATTTTTTTTCTTCAGGCATATGGTTCATAAGTTGAATGATAGCGCCAACTGGATTAATGTTCTCTACCTGCGAGGCGATATCATCATCAATACCTTGAACGCGATAAATTGGACGACCATCATCAGAAATCATATACATTATTTCTGTTTTGGCTGGCGTTGTTACAGAGTTATCCAAACGACGATTTAAAAGTTCCTCAAATAGATAAACTGAAATATCGTAGTTTTCAAATTGCAAAATAGCATTTTCATAACCTAGAGCAGGATATTTAGGATCAGATCCTCCGTAACGTAAATAGACATTTTGGACATTGCCTAAAGCGTCCGTTACATTTGTTTGCTGCCCTATACTAAATAACTTTTTATCTCCATCATACTTAAAAGGAATTGGCGAGTACACATCAATTAAGTTTTGTGTGAAGAACTCTGGTAATTTTTCATATGGGACATACGGCGGTGTCACACTACCATTATCATCATCCTTATTTGTAGGATCATATACTTGGTAATCAATACGCAATTCTGGTTGTGGTGAATAACGAACTTCTGCATTTAACTTCTCTCCAACAAGACACTTCATTGCTGGATCTGTATTATTAACTAGTTCAAAGGAAATTATATCACGCACAGACTTCGTTAACTTTGGCGCAACAACTATAGCTGACACAGTCGAACCATCAGATTGGACAGTTTTAACAGCTTCGCCTGAAGTATCGACAATTGTGCCGTAAGTTGACGTCACACTGAATGTATAAGATTTATCATCCGCAATAGGGTCACCATTACAAGCCTTTAACGATACAGTTACAAGTGTGGAATCAACTTCATTCGCAATTAAATCAGGTTTTTCCACGACAATACTTTGTAATGCATTATTAACATACTCAGGTCCAGTAAAATCATTTGAGTTATCTTTTGGCTCTTCGAAATCCTCACTACTAGAACCCATGAATCCTGGAGGTAAAGTAATGCTATCATTATCACGACCAGCTGCACTACGCTTTAACCCTTGTACAGCAAAATTGCCATTTTGAACAGCTCTGTATAAGAATGTAGCAACATCACCACGTGTTAATTTTGTCGATGGATTGAAGCTTGCAAATGTATTTTTGCCCGTACTGCTTGTAGATAAATCATTTGAATATAAATATTGAACAGCCTGTGGTTCATCTAAATCCAAGCCTTTAAAAGCAGCATAAATTCGTGCAAATTGACCCCGAGTAGCTGCTTTTGATCGATTAGCATTTACATGTGTCCCATTAAACGGTAAATAAAAATCGCTATAAAAGTTATAGGCAACACTATCTAAATAAGATAATGCGTAGTTACGATCTAGCTTGGCAAACATGAGGACAAGCTCTCGATCTGTCACTTGCTCATTAGGTTGAAAGTTATTGGCGTTGTTCAAAGACATCAAGTCATTGTCAACTGCCCAGGAAATAGCCTTATAATTATTGCTATTCGTCGGAACATCTCTAATTGTTGTGGCTGCTTGAGTGATAACGGGTGTTGCTGTCATCAGAAGTAACATGAAGCAAAGCGTAGTAAGCAATGCTTTTTTTACATATGTCATTGTTGCTCAGTCCTTTCCTTAGTTAAAGAACAATATGTCATCACGATAGTTTTGTTTTAAGTCATCTTCTAAATATTTCAAGAAACGTTCAAGGACAACTGATGCTTCCGCACGAGTCAGGGGTTTATTTGGATTAAAACGTCCAGCAGAATCGCCAATCATTAATCCAAGTTCATTGGCAATATAGATACCATCTCTAGCATAGTTTGGAATTTGGTTGTTATCAGTAAACTTCGTTAAATATCCAGGGTTCGGCGCTCTATTTTCCAGTCCTAAGGCACGAACAAAAATAGTCGCAGCCTGTGCTCTTGTGATTGCACCATCAGGCATGAAATGATCGGCAGAAACGCCTTTAATAATACCTTTATTTAAAGCTGATTCAATATAGGAATAGTCTTTAACAGTACGTTTTAAATCCTTAAAGACACTTGTAGTAGGCGCTTTTTTCGATTTCTTTTCTTCAAACACACGTAAATCAACCGCTTTACCAATAGCTGTAGTAAAATCAAGGCGTTTCATTGGCGTATTAGGTGAGAAGAAATTACTTGAATCCGAATAAATACCTAGTGAATAAAGTTTTTCAATTGCTTCTTTAGCGAAATGACTTGTTAAATCACGGAATTTAGGAATAATGAGACGCTCAATAGTTGGCATATATTCTGTATCTAAATCAAGTGTCCCTTTTTGTCCAGAAGCTAAATTATACGTGTATTCCGATATAACATCTTTTTCACTAACAACTGCATATCCACCTTCAAAGCTTCCTAAAGTACCTAGATTCTCCTCGTAATTTAGGACGCGAGATTTACTTGTAGATAAACGATTTTTCACATGGCTCGTCTTGCCATCGCTAAAAGAATAAACAGACTCTGTAATTTGTGTTTCAGTTGCACCCCAAAAGTTTTCATAGCCTGCATGTCTACTATCAGTGTCAATCGTTACAGTGTTTTTAACTGCATTTTTCCCTTTGCCAGTTTCAAAGGCATAAGTCTTTCTTGAAATAACATTTCCCGAGTAATAATCAGACGCTGCACGATTATCTGTAACAGTTCCTTGAGAAAATTGATAATCGACTAAAGAATAAGTAATCGATCCAATAGTAATTTTTTCAGTGTATTTCTTAACTTCGCCATTAGAAGTTTTTTGGCCGATACTTGCATGATCTACGACATCTGATTCGTAGGCGATGTTTCTTGTTAATGTAGCGCCATTGTTTCCAGTTAACTTCATGCTATACGTTTCAGTTAGTTTGCCCTTTGATTCTTTTTGTGAAATTTTAATATCTTTACTTGTCCCTTTAAAAATAACGGGTGCTCCTGAAAGGAATACGGCTTCCTCATATGTATATTCATTTTTTACGGCACCTGTTGTTTCTAATGAAGCAGCCGATGCATTGAATGGTATAGTCGAACTTATTACAAAAATAGCTAGAACGACTACCATTAATTTTGACAAATGTTTTTGCATTCGCTTGTCCTCTCTTTCACTGTGCATATATTGCATCATGAACCTAGTTTTAAAAAATTCTAAAAAACAAAAAATCTGCTTGTCTTTCGAGAGTATTTACAATATAGCCCATAAGCCTACGCGAAGTAATCTTCCTCTTCCGATTTTAATTACAACGCTTTTTTGCTAATACTATTCGCATTAGACTCGCAGATTTTTAGTTTGTTATTTACATTAATCTACTAAAATAAAATGACCTTTCACAAATCGATCTGATAATACAACTAAACGATCAGAAGGCTGTAAGTCAGAAGCCTGAATCACTTTACCTGCTTTTATCAGTGTCGCTTGGTCAATATTCATATTAACCATTTCACCTGCTTCATACCAACGCCCATTTTGCCATTGACTAACACTCTTGACGTTAATGACAGCTGGGTAAGTAGATTTCACAGACTGTAGCTTTCCTGTAAGCATTAATGGTGCAACAGGTTTCGCATTATCTAAAATATGAAGTGCTTGTACATGCCCATCCTTCACATAGAAGTAACCATAATCGCCTTCCGATAAATAAAGTTCAATATCAGGCATGATGCTATATGTTTTATTGCCGTCATCTACCTTTGCCTTTGTCGAATTACTAACTGACAGAACAGTATGATCGGTTTTCTTGAAAACATTTGATTCAATTTTCATTGCATCGTCAATTTCAATAAGGTATCCATCAGCTTGCGATAAACGTCCATAATATAATTCATGACCAGCTAAGTTAGGTGACATAAAGCTATCACTCGTCACTTGCACTACCTGCGCATAATGATCACGAGCAGCACCATCCGCTATTACAAATGCTGTACCATAAGCCATGAGCCCTGTTGGTTCAATTAATCGGCCATTACGAATTAAAATAGTTCCATTATGGAAATACATTGTGCCTGCTGTTTTAAGCTTTAACAGTTGGTAATCTGTATCTACAGAAAGCATTGGTTCGTAATAAGTTCGTTCATTGTTTTTCAATACCACAATTTTCTCAATAACTTCTTTTCCAAATTGTTTTACAGTCGCGTAGTATGCTTCACTACCAATATAATTTTTTAGTTGACCTTTCTCTACTTTCGTATTCCCTACATAAATAGGCACCTTAGACGTAAAAGGCATTGTTGAAAGATCTGCAGTTGTTTGCGAGCCAAATTGCCAGTTAACAAAAGCATGTTGGTTTTTTACGGTTAATTTATTGGCATTGGGGTTAACTGCTTGTATTTCGCCTTTATAAAGGTTTTCTACTAGAGTACCCGTTTCACTTATAGCTACTTTTGTTACGATTGAGGTATTTTTATTTTTCAAACTCAATTTAATTCGATCTCCAACATACAGTGCACTAATATCCGTTGCTGAAGATCCTTTTTGATAATTGGTTTCTTTATTTATATAATAAGTTGTTTCTGCACCAACATCCGGCTTAACCATAATAAATAATCCATTAGGATCAATACTCGTTACGACACCAGCAATTGTGGAACCGCTGCCTCCTGTTGATGGGACATTCGTTTCTGTAGGTAAATTGGAATTACCACGTAGTTCCACCACACTTCTTAAAGAGATTTCAGCTTCCACTTCCATGCCCATTTTAAAACCTTCTATTGTTGTGGACGTATTATTAATAAATAAACGAGTGTTTTTATTAATATTGTAAGTTACAGTACGTCCACGATCATTTTGCAATGTCACCTTACTAAGCTGCTTTTCTATGGTGCCATCTGGCTTTGTATATTCCGAATATGTTACATCGACAAAGGTACCAGTCACTAATTGGGCAGCTTTAGCTGTTTGGTTAAAGGAAAAACCTACAACCATCAGTAACATAATCAATAATATGTATGAAAATTTTTTCAAAAATCCTGCCTCCCTACTAAATATTAGTAATAAATAGTATATCGTATTATTGGTAGTTTTTCTCATTCAAAAAGTTACAATTTCTATCACGATCACTAACTTTAAAAATAGAGGTAGCTTTCAATTAAAGCTACCTTGTCTGCTCAGACCTGAACATCAATTGTATGTCCGGCTGTCGGATGTGGAGCATCTAACATTTCAACTAATTGTTCTGTGTTTTGCTGTTGCATCTCCATTGCTTGTTTTGTTACAGCCAGTGATACATTTTGCATAAGTGTTGCTTGATTCATCGATATTGATAAAGCTGCTATATCCATACAGTCCACCTCCTATCTACTTTATCGACCAATTATTTAATTCCTCAAGCATATTCCCCAATTTTCTACATAGCTTTATTCTAAAAAATAAAAAGCATCTACAGTCCTAAACATTAGAACAAGTAGATGCTTTTTTTACATTCTATTTTCGATAGTTCGCCAAGCCTCTTCAAAACCAAGACCCGATTCTGAAGAAAAGACAATAAGTGGATCATTTTTTTCCATCTCCAATGTCTCTTTGACAATTTTTTTATGCTTATCCCATTTACCTTTTGGAATTTTATCTGCCTTCGTTGCAATAACAATGCAAGGAATATTATAATGCTTTAAAAAATCATACATCATGCGATCATCAGCCGTTGGAGGATGACGTAAATCAATAATTTGTACAACTGCTTTCAGTTCTTGACGCCCTGTAAAGTAACGCTCAATCATTTTCCCCCACGCTTCACGCTCTGACTTCGAAACCTTTGCATAACCATAACCCGGAACGTCTACAAAAAATAATTGCTCTTCGATTTTATAAAAGTTAAGGGTTTGTGTTTTACCAGGTTTAGATGAAATACGTGCTAAAGCTTTACGTCCGATCATTCGATTAATGAAGGAAGATTTCCCTACATTTGAACGACCAGCTAATGCAAATTCTGGCAGTCCATCTTCTGGATATTGGTCTGGCCTTACCGCACTAATGACCATTTCGACATTATGGACTTTCATTTTTCTAAATACCTCCGTCCAGTGCATAGGCTAATACTTCATCAGCCGATGACACTAGTTTAAATGTAAGTTGCTCACGGACACTGTCAGGAATATCTTCTATATCGCGTTCATTATCCTTTGGACAAATAATAGTCGTTAATCCTGCACGGTGAGCACTTAATGTTTTTTCTTTCAAACCACCAATTGGTAGTACTCGACCACGTAATGTGATCTCGCCTGTCATCCCCACTTCACGGCGAATCGGGCGGTTTAGAATAGCAGACACAATAGCTGTCGCCATTGTAATACCTGCAGATGGTCCATCTTTAGGAACTGCCCCTTCTGGAACGTGAATATGAATATCATGAGTATCGAAATATTCTGAATCTACTTCCAGCTGTTCCATTTTTGTTCGAACATAGGATAATGCTGTTTGAGCAGATTCCTTCATGACATCGCCTAACTTACCTGTTAGTTGCAATTTCCCTTTTCCACGTGTTAAGGATACTTCTATTTGTAATGTGTCACCACCAACTGTTGTATAAGCAAGACCTGTAGCAACACCTATTTGATTTTCTTTTTCAGCCTGTCCATAGCGGAAACGATGTTTACCAAGTAATTCTTGTAATGATTTCGAGTTAACTGTTACTCGTTTTTTCTCACCAGAGACAATTATCTTGGCAATTTTACGACAAAGCGTAGCAATTTGACGTTCTAAGCCACGTACCCCTGCCTCACGTGTATAATAACGTATAATATCAATTACCGATTCATCCTTAATAATAACTTGCGTTTTTTTCAAACCATGTTCTTTCAGTTGCTTAGGAATTAAATGATTATTCGTAATTTGTGCTTTTTCAATTTCTGTATAGCCTGCTATAGAAATAACTTCCATACGGTCTAATAATGGCCCAGGGATACTACTTAAATCATTAGCAGTGGCAATAAATAGCACATTTGATAGATCATAAGACTCCTCAATATAGTGATCACTAAATGTATTGTTTTGCGCAGGGTCTAAAACTTCTAGCATTGCTGCAGCAGGATCCCCTCTAAAGTCATTAGACATTTTATCAATTTCATCTAATAAAAATACCGGATTAATGGTACCAGCTTTTTTCATCCCTTGGATAATACGACCTGGCATAGCTCCTACATACGTACGACGGTGACCACGAATTTCAGATTCATCACGAACCCCACCTAACGAAATACGAATAAACTTACGGTCTAAGCTCTCTGCAATGGAGCGAGCTAATGAGGTTTTCCCTACTCCTGGTGGTCCCGCTAGGCAAAGTATTGGTCCACGGAGCGAATTTTTCAGCTGACGGACAGCTAAATATTCAAGAACCCGTTCTTTAACTTTTTCTAATCCATCATGATCACGATTCAAAATGTTCTCAGCATGATCGATATTCATCCGATCCTCTGTTGCATTTGTCCAAGGTAATGAGATTAGCCAGTCGATGTAATTCCGAATAACACCACTCTCAGCACTAGCACCTGGAATTTTTTCATATCTATCTAATTCTTTCAGTGCCACTTCTTTTGTCGACTCAGGCATACCAGCTTCGTCTATACGTTTACGTAATTCTGCGACTTCACCCGTTTTCCCTTCACGGTCTCCAAGCTCTGTTTGGATAGCCTTCATCTGTTCACGTAAATAATATTCCTTTTGCGTACGCTCCATTGATTGCTTTACTTTTGAATTAATCTTTTTTTCAAGATCCAATACTTCTTGCTCATCATGTAAACGGATAATTAAGTGATCGAGTCGTTTCTTCACATTGAGCATTTCCAACACTTCTTGCTTATCTGCAATTTTAAATGGTAAATGTGATGCGATAATATCTGCTAAACGTCCTGGTTCCTCAATATCCGCTACAGTATTAATGGTTTCGGCTGTTATTTTATTAGAGGATTTAGCATATTTTTCAAAGTACGTTAATAGTGTACGCATTAAAGCCTGCGTTTCTACATCTTTATCCATCGTCTCTTCTTTAATGTCAATATCAACAACTGTATAATTTTCTAACGCACGATAGTTTTCCCAAGAAGCACGAGCAACTCCTTCAACTAAAATTCGCAACGTACCATTTGGTAATTTTAACATTTGTTTGACATAAGCCATTGTACCAATCGCATATAGATCTTGTTCTTCTGGTTGTTCATCGTGCATTTCCTTTTGTGTTACCAATAAAATCATCTGGTCCTCTAACATTGCCTGTTCTAGCGCCGCTACAGAACGATTTCTACCCACATCAATATGTAACACCATCGATGGGAATACTAAAAGTCCACGTAAAGGCAATAATGGTACATTTGTTGTTTTTTGTATGGTTACCATGCGGGTATTCACCTCCGTCAAAATTTTCATGTTCACATCCCGCGCTACTAGTATGTGTTTAAAAAACTGATTCACACTAGTTATTGAAACGAGCCAAAAATTTCTACAAGTCAGTTAGCTAGTATGTAAAAATGAATAAAAAGCTGACTGTCGATATGTGCGAAAATTGCACAATCGAAGTCAGCTAATTACTCTTTATCTCATAACGGTAGACAGCCAAATCTATACGCTATGCTGAAGTTTTTGTGTCGCTACCTTCATCGAGTTCAGTGCCATCTTCAAGAAGCAATTTCGGTTTTTCTTTATCCGTAATTGTTTTTGCAGTAATGATACATTTTTTTACGTCTTCACGTGAAGGCAGTTCGTACATTACATCAAGCATCGTTGACTCAATTATTGAACGAAGACCACGTGCACCTGTTTTACGCTCAATTGCTTCCTTCGCAATTTCTGCAAGAGCACCTTCATCAAACTCAAGCTCAACACCATCTAGTTCAAGCATTTTCTGATACTGCTTAGCCAGCGCATTTTTAGGCTCCGTCAAAATTTGTACTAGTGCTGCTTCATTTAATTGCTCTAGACTCGCAAGTACTGGTAATCGACCAATGAACTCTGGTATTAGACCAAATTTCAGTAAATCCTCAGGAATCAGCTTAGACATGATAGAACCTTCATCTACGTCCACTATATTCGGATCAGAACCAAATCCAATTATTTTTTCACCTTGGCGACGTTTAATGATGGATTCAATGCCATCAAATGCTCCACCAACAATGAATAGAATATTGGTTGTATCGATTTGTAAAAACTCTTGATGAGGATGTTTTCGGCCACCTTGTGGTGGAACACTCGCAACTGTTCCTTCTAGAATTTTAAGAAGTGCTTGTTGAACGCCTTCGCCAGAAACATCACGTGTAATGGATGGATTTTCTGACTTACGTGCAACTTTATCGATTTCATCAATATAGATAATACCTTTTTCAGCGCGTTCGATATCATAATCTGCTGATTGGATTAACTTTAATAAAATATTTTCAACGTCCTCACCAACATATCCTGCTTCAGTTAAGGAAGTAGCATCCGCGATGGCGAATGGAACATTTAATATACGTGCTAACGTTTGAGCTAATAATGTTTTACCGCTACCAGTTGGGCCGATTAACACAATGTTCGATTTTGCCAGTTCAACATCATCAATTTTACTATTTGTATTGATGCGTTTATAGTGATTGTAAACCGCAACTGCTAATGCTTTTTTAGCACGCTCTTGTCCAATTACATACTCATCTAAAATCGTTAGGATCTCTTTTGGTTTTGGGATATCTTGGAATTCAATTTCCTCTTCTACACCAAGTTCCTCTACAACGATTTCTGAACAAAGCTCGATACATTCATCACAAATATACACACCAGGACCTGCCACTAATTTACGTACTTGTTCTTGTGGTTTTCCACAGAAAGAGCATTTTAAATTGCCTTTTTCATCATTAAATTTGAACAATATGTTTCACCCCTATTCAAGCAACAATCTTACAAGATTATTGAACCTTTATCAAATAAATTGTCTGCATCATTTACGCCTTCGCATTCATGCAAGTAGATTATAACGCAAAGTCATGTTGTTTTCTTCATTTGCCGTCTGCAGCATATTTTTCAGGAACCCATTTGCTTCGTAACCTTTCGTTGTGCTAAGGTCTCGGTTCTTCACTACTGACACATAAGATTCTAGCTGCCATCAACTACTGATATCTCGATCAGCTACATAGCTTTTTATTTATAAATCTACTACATTCATCTACCAAGGCTTTTTTCATTCGAAGATATATTATTGTAAATGGCTTATTATGACCTTACAGAATGAAGTTAAATTAGCATCGTGTAAAAATAAAAACAATACTATGTATAAGTGAAGTGTAAAGTGAGTCGTACTAAACTTTAAGGGGACTGATTTGATTAGTTGATGTGATAAAACAAGGCACGGTTTAATGCCGTACCTTGTTTTCTTTTAGCTATCTAATTACACACAAAATATTATTCAGTAATTTTAGCGTTTTCTACTAAAAATTCAACTGTTTTTTGGATTTTGATGTCGTTTTCTAGTACTGCTGTACCACCTAAAGCACCTGTAATTTGATCTTTTGTCATGTTGAATTGAGCAGCCATTTTTTCTAATTCTGCTTCAATATCCGCTTCAGTTGCTTCAATTTTTTCAGCTTCAGCAATAGCTTCAAGTGTTAAAGATACACGTACACGGCTTTCTGCTTCTTCTTTCATTTGACCACGTAAGTCTTCTTCTGATTGACCTGAGAATTGGTAGTAAAGATCTAAGTTCATACCTTGAGTTTGTAGACGTTGGCCAAACTCTTGTAACATACGATCAGTTTCAGAGTTAATCATACCTGCTGGTACTTCAAATTCAGCATTTTCAGCAGCTTTTTCAACTAGCTCATCACGAAGAGCTGCATCAGATTCTGCTACTTTTTGTGCTGCAGTTTGTTCTTTAATTTTAGTGCGTAAAGCTTCTACGCTTTCCACTTCTGGATCTAATTCTTTTGCGAATTCATCATTTAACTCAGGAAGAACTTTTGTTTTAACTTCTTTCACTGTTACTTTGAAAGTAGCTTCTTTACCTGCTAATTCAGCTGCATGGTATTCTTCTGGGAATGTAACAACTACATCTTTAGATTCGCCAGCTTTCACACCTGTTAGTTGCTCTTCAAACCCAGGAATGAAAGAACCTGAACCGATTTCTAGTGGATAGTCTTCACCTTTACCACCTTCAAAAGCTTCTTCACCAACGAAACCTTCGAAATCGATCACTGCAGTATCACCGTCAACGATTGCTTCGTCTTCTTTAATTTCAAGTTCAGCTTTACGAGCTAATTGATCTTGAATTTGTGCATCTACTTCTTCATCAGTTACTTCAACTGGAAGTTTAGCTACTTCTAGACCTTTGTAGTCACCAAGTTTTGGCTCTGGTTTCACTGTTACTTGTGCAGTGAATGAGAAATCTTGACCATGTACAAAGTTTTCTGTACCAGAGATTTCTGGATAATCAACTGGCATAATTCCAGCTTCATCAATTGCTTTTGCATAAGAATCTGGAACGATAATTTCTAATGCATCTTGGTATAAAGATTCGATACCAAAACGTTGTTCAAACATTTTACGAGGCATTTTACCTTTACGGAAACCTGGTACATTAATTTGTTTTACAACTTTTTTGAACGCTTGGTCCATTGCTGCATCTACTTCCACAGCAGGTACTTCAATTGTAAGAGTACCGATATTACCTTCTTGTTTTTCCCATTTTGCTGACATGTATAAATACCTCCAAATAAATAATCAAGTTAGTTTATGATGTTAGACAATTCATTCGTAACTACGATTTTGACAACCATTTTAGTATAACATAGATGTGTATAGTTTCAACTTATTTCATACCTAATGTAGTTCTGTTAGCTTTTCTAACATTTGTAAAAACTCTACGATTTCATAGTCCATTTCTTGCACATTTCCTAGCATTGATAATACAAAATCTATATAACTATAGGCTACATCTTCGGCTTCAAATGGATGCCATTCAAAAGGATATGTGACAATGGCATGTTTCGCCATTAAATATTGTACCATTTCCAACGTGGTCGGGTCTTGTGCCAACTTATTTTCAACCAGATTTTTTATTTCACCATATTGCGGTAACTGATTAGGCAAAACTAGTTGAGCAGGGTTTATGTTTTTTGAGTGCCCTAATTTTGAAATCGTAATATCAATTGAAACTTCTTGTTCGACTAATAAGATTAAAGCTAAACTTTGGACAAAAGGGTGAATCGTTGCACTTTCAATAATTTCTTGCAACGCAGTTTTTAATTGTCTTACATTAGTATCCATAAGACGATGTAGTTTGATAGATTGCTCATTGGCTGTTAGTGCACAAAAGTTTGTCAGCTCATATTCCTGCTCTTCTATGAGCTGTTGCACATTTTCTTTTTTTTCAAGGTTTTTAGATACTTCTCTATTGAGACTTTTTAAACGTTCGAATTTTTCAACTTGATCACTTGGCAGTACACTCTCTTCAAGAAGGGTTGTGATCAACGTTTCTACTTGATGGTATTCCTTCATCTGCATACATATTGTAATGTACAATTCCATGACTTCAACATACATCGTCGTGCCCATAGCAAAAAGCTGCTCACAAATGCTTTTTGCTTTGTCATAATCCTTTAATTCATATAAAGCAAAGGCATAGGCACTAAGCGCAAATTCATCGCCAGTTTCATATATAAATGCCTTTTCAAAACTTGCAACAGCTTTTTCATATTGATAATTTTCAGCAAACATATGCCCTTCACGTATTAAAGTTTGGACAGCGCCTGGAAAAACAACAATATTGTCATGTTTAATGACATGACGCTTACGCTTTGTCATTTTCCTCACCTCTTCAGTTCTATTTTCCATTTCATTTACTAAAAAAATCCACAAGTTTCTTATTTTTTACAAAAAATTTTTGCTTTAACATTCATATTTTGTAATAAATTGTATTATAATTACAATAGTCTAAAATTTATTACAACTTGCAGACATTCTCCATAGTTGTCTGCATCAAGAAAATCAAGTTCTTAACAAGGAGTGGAATACATGCAATTACTAGATACAATCACTGAATTTGATCATTGTATCTCACCTGCATTCGAGGCATTATCGATTAAAGTCATTTCATTTTCTACAACAGACGGACCTATTCAAGATAATCCGATCGAATTTGAATTTTTAACACGCACAAAAATAGACGTATACACACAAGAAGCTAGCACTTATCTTTTACGTATTCATGGAACAATTCCTGGTTCTATTTCACTTGGACATCAAAATGAAACTCTTTCCATCATTCCTCAAAAAGTAAACATCGAATGTAATTACAAGCTTTTACATGTTGATAAAAAAGATATGCATCAAATTTTACAACATCCTGTGCCAAATCAGCATTATAGTGAGTGGCTCATTGATGCAATAAAAAATACCAATATTCTCGTCGAGCTAAAGACAAACCAGCACTCATTGATTGAATGGCCCATCGGTATAAAATCAGCGGTCATAATATAGGTAGAGATAGACATACTTAACGGTATGTCTTTTTTGTTACTCACATATAAGCTTTTCCATTTTGTTGCGTTTCTATCATAACAACTTTCTATAGTTTCTGGAATTAATATTATAACAACAACCTAACAATGAAGTGTTTGTATAATCGATTGAATTAAAAAGGCTGTCTATACAGCAAGCATTAGGGTTGCAAATTTGTCGATTTGCTAAGAAAAGGAGCTATAATATAAAGAACAAACCTTATGATGGAGGCTCACTCAAACATGATTTTAAAAGAAACATTACAATCTTTTTCTACAATGACACTACATGAACGTCAGACATTAATGCTGGACAAAGGAGAATGGCTATTACAAGAAATGCTAGCATACATCGGTTCAGTTGATGCTGAATTACGTGATCATTTAATTTATCGTACGTTTATTGATTTATTGAGCGATAATCTATTGAGCAAGCATCAATTACAACATTTATTTGAAACAGCAACAAGTGAGGAATTCTTATATTTACATATTGGAGAAACATCAACAGACAGCGTCTTTACAAGATCATTTTCTGCATTGCTTGTTGCAGGCCTACTTGCAAAAGATGCTGAGTTGCTTGTTTTAAAGGAAGAAGATTTGCAGAAGTTCTTTAAAAAAATTGGACGCTATTTATTGTTAGAGCAAGATACAAGAGGTTACGTTCAAGATAAAGGATGGGCTCATAGTATTTCACACGGTGCTGATTTAGCTGTCATGACCATTAAACATCCAAAATTCGATTTACAATATGCCCCTTCCATTTTACATGTACTGAAGCTTGTCACTTGGAAAGACACTGTTTATGTTAATGATGAAGAGGAGCGTTTAATCAACATAGTGGATGCTTTATTGCAACAAAATTACTCAGAGGAAGCATTGATTGAATTTGTTGAACAGGCCTTCGATAAATTTGAAATGCATTTAATGACGCAGGGTTATAATAAAAGCTTTTTTAGCGGGCGTACTTGTACATTAAACTTCATGAAAACATTGTATTTTTCTTTGAAAATGAATAATAAAGCCCTTAAACTACAAAATACGATTTATGGACAAGTAGCCAAATGGCTAAAGCTTGGTGACTGACTTAAAGGTGAAAAATGCTTATTCAATACACATCTTGCTCAGTATCATAAAAAATTTCTACCACACTAGCAAACTAGGACTATTCTTAGTTTGCTTTTGTTTTTCAAATAGAACATAAATATGTAAATATATGTATAATAAAGAAAACTGGTTATTATATTAACATAATTAATAATACCTCCCATTTATTCCCTTGTCACTCATTCCTTTGATTGATAGTTCATCCTTATGTTTCCACGAAATGCCTTTGCATCTACTCCTTTTATTTAAAAAAGGCAAATAAAAAATATTATCACGTCCGATTAGATGTTGAGTTTATTACAAAACAGCGTCCAAAATGTGAAATACTATTTTTCATAAAAAAAACTATTTACTTAGTTAAACATGAAGAATCCAGTATTTTCAACGTTTCCACAGTGTTTAATGAACAAAACCTTTAAATACCAATACTAAAATAACGATTTTTGTTCAAAAAATGTTCAAATTCAATGTATCTTTACTATCAATTTCATAACAAAATTATGTTTTTTCTTAAAAACAGGGCGTATAATCCAATGTGCAAACAACGACAAGATGTGACAATCGTCAACAAACATGTACGTATGTGAAACGATTGCACAAATCATTGATTTTGCTAACGCTTGCATTAGACCAATCAACTTCAAGATTTATGTTTCATATTGAACCATGCCATTGTAAATTCTTAAGTTGTTGATTGGTACGCCAAGATAAAAGAGGTGACCTCAGTATCCACTATTTATAAATGTGAACTGACAAAAAAAAACACATGAATTTTATGAATAGCCGTTCTATAGAAAGGAGTCAAACATGAAGAAAAAATTAAGTTTAATGTTTGTAGCATTGGGTGCTCTTGCACTTCTTGCTGGATGTGAACCATTAACAGTGTTCAATCCTAAAGGACCAAATGCAGAAACATTATCAAACACAATTATTTTATCCATTATTACAATGGCCTTTATATTACTAATCGTGTATGTGCTTTTAGCCTTTATGCTAACTAAATATCGTGCATCAAAAGCATCTGCAGATTATGAGCCACCTCATGAAGAGGGTAGCCATCTTCTAGAAATTACATGGACAGTAATTCCAATTATTATCGTTGCATTCTTGGCTGTTGTGACTGTAAGAACAACATCTACTGTAGAGGCTCAGCCAGCAGGATATGACGATAAAGAACCTTTAGTAATTTATGCATCTTCATCAAACTGGAAATGGCACTTTAGTTACCCTGAAGAAGGCGTTGAAACGGTAAACTATGTCAATATTCCAGTGGATCGTCCAATTGAGTTTAAACTATACTCATTCGGTCCAATTACAAGTTTCTGGATTCCTCAATTAGCAGGTCAAAAATATGCCATGAGTGATATGTTAACAACTATTCACCTTGCAGCAGATGAAGTGGGTTCATTCATGGGACGTAACTCTAACTTCAATGGTCGTGGATTTGCAGAAATGGAATTCGAAGCACAATCTATGACACAGAAAGACTTCGATGAATGGGTTGCTGATGTTAAAGCAAAAGAAGCACCATTAACAGAAGAAAAATTTGATGAGTTATTAAAGGCTGAGCATGTTGGTCGCCAAAGCTTCTCATCTACACACTTAGAATTCAGACCTGCTCCAATGGAACATGGTAAAAACATGGATATGGGTGGCATGGATCATAGTGATATGTCTGAAGAAGACATGAATAATGAACATTCAGGTCATTAATTTAAATTTAACTTTGAACGAATATGCTATTAATTTTTAATTTTGAAAGGAGCGCATCCAATGAGTATGGAAGAATTATTCCATCCAATGCAAGAACCGATGATTTTAGCGGCAGCTATTAGTATCGTAGTTGGAGCAGTGGTTATCGTAGCTGGCCTTACTTTTTTCAAAAAATGGGGCTATTTCTACAAAAACTGGCTATCAACTGTTGACCATAAAAAAATCGGGATTATGTATATCGCAGTAGCATTATTAATGCTATTCCGCGGTGGTATCGATGCACTGTTAATGCGTGCACAAACAGCTGTTCCGGATAACGGACTTCTTGATGCACAACATTATAATGAGATTTTCACAACACACGGTTTATTAATGATTTTATTTATGGCAATGCCATTTGTTATTGGTTTAATGAACATTGTCATCCCACTTCAAATTGGTGCACGTGACGTTGCTTTCCCACGTCTTAATGCTGTCAGCTTTTGGCTATTTGCAGCAGGTGCTGGTTTATTAAACTTATCATTCATTATCGGTGGTTCACCAGATGCTGGTTGGACAGCCTACTTCCCACTTGCAAGTACGGAATTTAGTCCGACTGTAGGGAATAACTATTATTCTTTAGCACTTCAATTATCAGGTATTGGTACATTAATGACAGGTGTTAACTTCATCACGACAATTATTAAAATGCGTGCACCTGGTATGAAATTAATGAAAATGCCAATGTTTACTTGGTCGATTTTAATTACGAACGTAATTATTGTTTTCGCATTCCCAGTATTAACTGTAGCACTTGCACTTATGATGTTTGACCGTCAATTCGGTACAAAATTCTTTGCAATGCAAGACGGCGGTATGGATATGCTTTGGGCCAACCTATTCTGGGTTTGGGGACATCCTGAAGTTTATATCGTTATTCTGCCTGCTTTCGGTATTTTCTCAGAAATCATTGCAACATTTGCACGTAAAAACTTATACGGTTACAAATCAATGGTTATGAGTATGGTTGTCATTTCTTTACTATCATTCTTAGTTTGGGCCCACCACTTCTATACAATGGGTCACGGGGTAATGGTAAATAGTGTATTCTCTATTACAACTATGGCAATCGCCGTTCCTACTGGTGTTAAAATCTTTAACTGGCTACTAACAATGAGGAACGGGAAGATTCAATTTACAACCCCGATGCTTTATGCTCTTGGCTTTATTCCAATCTTCACAATTGGTGGGGTTACAGGGGTAATGCTAGCGATGGCAAGTGCTGACTATCAATATCATAATACGATGTTCTTAGTTGCCCACTTCCACTATGTATTAATTCCAGGTACAGTATTCGGTGTACTTGCAGGATACCACTACTGGTGGCCAAAAATGTTCGGTTTCCGTTTAAACGAAAAATTAGGGAAAACTGCGTTCTGGTTCATTGCAATCAGCTTCAACGTAACATTCTTCCCATTATTCATTTTAGGTTTAGATGGTTATGCTCGTCGTATGTACACTTACTCTGAATCAACTGGCTATGGACCATTGAACATGTTATCATTCGTTGGTGCTTTAGGACTTGCTGTCGGCTTTGCGTTGATCGTTTATAACATCTACTACAGCTGGAAACATATGCCTCGCAATGAAAAAGCGGATGTTTGGGATGGTCGTACACTTGAATGGGCTACTCATTCACCAGTACCAGAATACAACTTTGCAGTAGTTCCAACTGTTACTCGCTTGGATGAGTTCTGGTTCGCGAAAAAAGAAGGTCGCGATATTACAGCAGGTACAATTGAAAAAATTCACATGCCAAATAATACTGGCACACCATTCTGGATGAGTGGATTCTTCTTCCTTGCAGCATTCTTTGCTGTATTTAATCTATGGATTCCAGCCATCATTAGTATGCTTGGTGTATTTGGCTTTATGATCCATCGTTCTTTCGAAAAAGATCATGGTCGTTACATTTCAGTTGAGGAAGTTATGGCAACTGAGAAAAGCTTGAGAGGTGATAAATAATATGAAAATCGATTCTTCACTTCCATTAGAATATAGTACAGAGGAAAATCGGCTGAAAATATTTGGTTTCTGGATTTTCCTTGGCGCCGAGATCGTGTTATTTGCCACATTATTTACTGTGTATTTCACACTCCATACACGTACAGGTAGTGGCCCAGATGGTGCTGAAATTTTCGAATTAACTCCAGTTCTATGGGAGACATTCCTATTATTAACAAGTAGTTTCACAATTGGTCTGGGTGTTCATGCAATGCGTATTGGTCGTAAAAAAGCAATGATGACATTCTTCATCATTACCCTTTTACTAGGCTTAGGCTTCTTAGCTATTGAGATTGATGAATTCGTGACTTATGTACATGAAGGTGCGACAATTCAAACAAGCGCATTCTTGTCGTCGTTAATGACTTTACTTGGAACACACGGTGCCCACGTAACATTTGGTTTCTTCTGGGGCCTAGGCATCATTATCCAGGTAGCTAAACGTGGTTTAAATCCACAAACAGCGAACAAAGCGTTTATCTTCTCATTGTACTGGCATTTCCTAGACGTTGTTTGGATTTTCATCTTCAGCTTCGTCTACTTGAAAGGACTGATTAGCTGATGAAGGAATTATTCCCAAAACAACATGTCATGGGCTTCGGCTTCTCATTATTACTGACACTTGTCGCTTTAGCCGTTGTATCTTTTGATATGAGTTATAAAATGGCATTCGCTATTTTACTTGTAACTGCCCTTGCACAAGCAACTGTACAATTAGTGCTATTCATGCACATCGGTGAATCTGAAGATAAGAAAACGTTATATACAACGATTTTATATTCAGTATTCGTAGGTGTTGTCACAATCATTGGTACATTGTTCGCCATGATCTGGGGTTACTAAGTAAATTACATTTAGATATTTTCGAGCTTATTGAAAAGCTCCACAAAAAGCTGTCACCTACTTTCGTATTAAACGATTGGTTGGTGACAGCTTTTTTATTAATTTTCATGCTTCTCACTGGTCGTTATTGCAAGATTATTGTTTTTTTAATAAGGATTTAGATATATTTTAAAAAATAACGAAACTTTTCCTTTTCTAGGGCGTATATTAGTAGATAGTGTTTTTTACCAAGAATAGGAGATGAAAGTAATGAAGAAAATTTTTAAAGTATTAGCAGTTGGAACACTAGCATTGACACTTGCCGCTTGTAATTCAAGCGCTACGCCTACGAAAGACACAACTAAAACAAGCAAACTTACTTTGGAACAAGTGTATGACAAAGCGGTGGATCGCCAAGGCGACATTAAAAGCGCCAGCGCCAATATGGACATGACACAGGTAACGAAGGTTGGATCTGGTGAAGAAGCTATGGAATTCTCTATCAACTCTAAAATGGACATGGATATTATCGTTGATCCACTTGCCATGCATTTATCAGGTTCTATGTCGATGCCAGATATGATGAGTGAAAGCCAAGAAACAACGGACATGCCAATTGAAATGTATATGAAAAAAGATGCTGGCCTTTTCATGAAAGATGTGACTACAGACAGCTGGTTAAAGCTTCCGGATGAGAATTTTGATGCTATTTTAGATCAAACGGCTGCTTCTGCTGACGCTAAGGAACAACTAGAACAACTTAAAAAATTCATTAATGATTTTACATTTGAACAATCAGATGATGAGTATGTCCTTACATTGGAAGCAAAAGGTGATAAATTTAAAGAGTTAATTAATTCTGAGATTAACAAATCCATGCAGGACATGGGGCTTGAAGAAAACCCAATGGATCAATTAACAATTGAAAAAATCAACTACGTGCTACACATTGATAAAGAGACTTATGATACGAATAAAATGGATATGAACTTTGATTTAAAAATGGCAGTAGAAGGCGATGAATTGTTAATGAATACAAAATCAGTCGTTACTTATACTGATTTTAATCATCTTAAAACAATCGATATTCCTCAAAGCATTATTGATAACGCCCAAACAATCGAATAAAAAAACAAACCTGCTTGTCATCTAAGTACAAGCAGGTTTGTTTTCATTTTTATCGATATATTAATATGAAGAAGCCCTTCCCCCAATTATCGAACGATTAATACATCACAGTGAGCATGACGTACTACTTTTTCTGCAACGGACCCTAACACCATTTTTTCCATTCGATTTAACCCTGTTGCCCCACATATGATTAAATCAACATTCGACAGTTGTGTTAAAATCCCTTTTGGTGAACCTGTTTCTACTACTGACTCTACGCTTTGAACACCTGTCTGGACCACTTGTTTTTCTAAGTTTTCCATTTTGATCTCGTTTTCTTTCTTCAATTCTTCTGCATATTTTAAGTCATATGCAGAAATCGCTCCGAAAGATTTTGTATCAATCACATTCACTAATTGCAAAGTAGCATTATGTTGCATTGCTAATTGACTCGCTCTTTCCAAAGCTTTCAATGATTGTTCTGAGAAATCAATTGCTACTGCGATTTTAAGATAGTTAGCCATGTTAGTCCTCTCCATTCATCATGCCATTCCATGTTTTCTCAAATATTATATCACAAAGGTGTTCTGTATAGCTTATCGTCATGAGGTTGTGGATTGCCACGTCCATCCGTATTATTGCTTATAAAGTAAAGATAGTCATCATCCAAAAAAACATCTCGAATTCTACCAAATTCCGATAGTAGTACGTCTTGCTTGTGCTTTTCCATATCAAATGTTAGCACAGCCGTACCTCTTAGTGCCGCAACATATAATTGATGATCAGCCATAGTAATACCGGATGGTGCCCATGTTTTCGTAGCGCCTGAAGTAAATAGAGATGTTACCATGCCTTGACGTTTGTCTGTCCCCTCAATGAACGGCCATCCATAATTCTTCCCTTTTTCAATAATATTGATTTCGTCATTTGCAGCATTGCCATGTTCGCTTGCAAACATCGTTCCATCTGTTGTCCATGCCAATCCCTGAGGATTTCGGTGCCCATAGCTATACACATAAGAATGGGGAAAAGGATTATCACCCGGTATGGAACCATCCATATTGAGTCGTAAAATTTTACCTTCTAACGCATCTAAATTTTGTGCTAAAGAAGGTTCCGTGGCATCACCTACAGTAGCATACAATTTACTATCCGGACCTATTTTTAAGCGACCGCCATGATGATATGTACCGCTCTGAATTCGATCAATTAATAAATCAGTTTCCTGCCACTTATTATCAGCTAATGTTAATGTCACAATCCGATTAAATTGTTCTGATCCTTCCTCATACGTATAGTAAGCGTAGGCAATACCTGTTGCTGTAAAATCAAGGGCTAACACAAATCCCAATAGACCAGCTTCAGGTGCTGCTGACAACTTCTTCTTTAAATTGACCTGTTGTCTTTCAACTACACCTTCTGTAATCCTCACAATATTCCCTGGTCTTTCTGTTAAATAAAACGTGTTATCACTTTTTTCAATAGACCATGGTGCTTGCAATTGTTCCGCTATTATTTCAACGTTTTGAGTGGCTTTTGGGGGTTCCCCTTGTTTTGTCTCTCTTCCTCCCTTTTCCTTGGGAGTCGTACAAGCAACAAACAGAAAAATGGTTAGCAGCAAAAATGGAAGCATCCGTTTCATCTTTTGTCCCCTTTTCTTTTTCACCTAAAAAAATGATGATATTTTTTGAAAATAGAAAAAGACGTCCAGCCCTAGACGTCTCTTTTACTTACTTTTATACTTTCAAACATAATTATTTCACCAAATGCTTTTGTTTGCTCTAGCACCTTAAGATAAGCTTCTTTTCGATGGATGAGTCGTTCTTGCTGTAATTTTTGATAGGAATGATAAAAATCATCGATAGCTATTTTATCCATAAACTCACCTCTTATAATAGTGTAGGTTAACACTATTATATGGTTGGAAAATTCTTACGACAATTCTATTTCATATTTTTGATTATATGTTCCCAATGATCGAAAGGATAAAAGACATAAGATTTCTCGAATAAACATATATATTTATCTAATTAGTTTATGAAAAAAGGCAGTACTTTTTCTTCTACAACTTGTTCACCCGCCTGAATCCATCTACTTTTATCATGAATATGTCCATCCTTATCAAGCGGGGTTTGAAACTGGCTAGCCCCTGTAGCATCCAGTAAAGAACCTTCATCATAATCTAATCCAACGTTTGTAACATGTTTAATGACAAACGGTTTTTGAAAACGAATTTGTGCATCTTCATTGTCAAGTTCTCCCGCTGTTACGATAAAGGGCACGCGTAAATATATCGTTTCGCCGCCCTCTTTCCATAGTACCGCGTCGAAGCTTCCTTTATGATACTCCCAATTCCCGCCAATTGTAAAACCTCGATTAATAATATGATCTCTCAAATACCCAAAGCTTATCTCTTTTCCGACTATTTTTGAATCAAACTGTAGCAATTTATAGCCTCCTCCTTTCACTTGATAAAAGTCTATCCTAAAAAGAGGAATTACAAACTATTTCTCGCATCTAGCATAAAAAACTCGAAGCCCTGATTGACATGGACTTCGAGTTTTTGTAAGTGATTTATAGGGGAACTGAGATTGTTCGATTTAACACATATTTAGCGGCTTCTACATACTCTGTAACAGCTCTTTGACTAACCGTGGCTGTTGGCACTAGACTTTCAAAGCCATGGTAGCATCCTGGATATAAGTGAAATTCAACATCGACACCAGCCTGACAGAGCTTCGTTACATATTGTAACGTTTCATCACGGAACGGATCTAATTGACCAACACATGTGTAAGTGAAGGGTAGCCCCGTTAAGTCATCGGCTCTTGCAGCAGCAGCATATTGTGGCACATTGTCACTGCCATTTTCTCCATTCAAATACATTTCCCATCCCTTTTGATTGAGTGCATGATTCCAGATCATATGCCCAGTAATCTCCAATGAAGATAGAGTATTATTACGATCATCTATCATTGGATATAGAGGCATTTGGAAACTAAGCTTTGGATAATTACGATCACGAGCTAGTAGTGCAAGAGCGGCTGTTAGTCCACCACCAGCACTAGCCCCAGCAATACCTATACGATGACAATCAATCCTTAATTCATCTGCGTGATCTGCCACCCATTTTAACGCTGTATAACAATCTTCGAGCGGAACTGGATAAGGATGCTCAGGTGCAAGTCTGTAATCTACCGATACAACGACACACTTCGCATCAGTAACAAAGCGCTGACAAAGCAAATCATCGCCCTCTGGAGCGCCTAAAACATAGCCACCACCATGAATCCACAGCAATGCTGGGTAAATTTCACATTGTTCTTTAGGCTGATAGATTCTAATACGGAGTGCTACATCTTCTTCAGGCCCTTGAATCATTTTATTGGTAACTAAAATCTGTTCGTCTATTGTTGCTGGTTCGGCTACAGCCGCCATCCCATCTCTTGTAGCTTGTACATTGTCTAAGTCTAAAGGTGGAAACACAGCTAACATTTCTTTTAGTTCTGGATCAATACGATGTTCCATCAAGCTTCACCCTCTCTTTTCTTTTAATTTTTACGATGTAAGACCACCATCAATAGTCACAACAGCGCCATTAACATAGGAAGACTCCTCCGAAATTAAGAAAGCGATTACATTTGCAATTTCAGTAGGGTTTGCTAATCTTCTTAGAGGTCCATTCTCCTCAGGACTCGATTCGAATCCCTTCGTCATATTTGTGATGACACCCCCAGGACATATAGCATTTACTCGGACACCACTAGGCCCATATTCTATAGCCGCCGTCTTGGTTAGCCCGATTACACCATGCTTACTTGCCGAATAGCCTCCCATGTGGGGTTGTCCTTGTATTCCAGCAGCTGATGCGGTATTCACAATGACACCTGATTGGCGTTGTTCCATCTCTTTTAGCACATACTTTAAACCTAAAAATGCCCCCTTGAGATTCACAGAAATTACACGATCAAACGTCTCCTCATCTAAATCGCCCAGTAACGAGGGTGGACTTAAAATTCCTGCATTATTAATGAAAGCATCGATTCTACCAAATGCTTCTTTGGCAGCATCCACATACTTCTTTACATCTTGACTTTTAGAAACATCTGCTTGAACAAAGATTGCCTGTTGTTGATGTTCTTTCACAGCGTTTAATGTGTCCTGACCACTCCTTTCATCAAAATCTACTAATACTAATGCCTTGTCTTTTGTCGCTAGTAGTTTTGCTGTTTCTCTACCTATTCCGCTTCCTGCACCAGTAATAATTACTACTTGTTGCTCCATATTATTTATGCTCCTCCCTCATACACTATGATATAGATTTTAATTTTAATAACTTAAAGCCTTCATAATTGTTTTGAGCAACCTCCTGACAACGTTTAGTATAATGATCGAACCCACCTAGATAGATTAAAAAGCTCTGTGGTTTACCTTCAATATTTGCACCCGTATACCATGAATCTCCCTTGACATATAATGTTTCATTCGCAACCTCTCGACAATGTCTACTCCATGCTTGTTCTGCCTCAGCATTTGTCTCCATGACATCAATATCACACTTACGTAAGTAATCGATACATTGTGCAATCCATTCTACGTGTTGCTCAATAGCAATTGGCATATTCACAAGAACAGAAGGGCTCTCGGGGCCTGTAATCATAAATAAATTTGGAAAACCTGCTGTAGTTAGGCCTAGATAGGTTTGAACAGCTGCGCCATTTTCCCATTTGTCTTTTAGTGTCATATCAGCTCTTCCTCGAATATCTATTTTAAATAAAGGACCGGTCATACCGTCATAGCCAGTAGCAAAAACGATGATATCTAAATCGAAATGTTCGCTAGATGTTTTGATCCCTGTTTCAGTGATTTTTTCGATTGGTGTTTCTTTTACATCCACCAGCAAAACATTCTCTCTGTTATAGGTTTCAAAATATTCGCTATCTAAAACTTGTCTTTTAGTGCCATACATATACTTCGGACATAGCTTTTCTGCAACGATTGGATCTTGTACAGTTTCTCGTATTTTGGAGCGAATAAATGCAGCCGCTTTTTCATTGGATTGTTCATTCGTTAACAAATCATAATAAGTCGATGCAAAGGCAAATCCCCCTTGTGCCCAAGCTTCCTCAAAAACTTCCTGTCTATGATGGTCACTATCCTCAATGGCAGATTGATGGTTGTAGACAAATGGTGTACCTGAAACAGAATTTCTCATCGTATGCTTCAGCGTTTCAAAATTTTGTTTGGTTTCTTGTATAAATTCCTCATCATATGGATGATTACGCGCGGGAATTGTGTATTGTGGCGTCCGTTGAAAGACGGTTAAATGTTTTGCCTCTTTAGCAATCACTGGGATTGCTTGAATACCACTAGAGCCTGTCCCAATAACGCCTACTCTTTTGCCTGCAAAATCAACTTTTTCATGTGGCCAATGCCCGGTATGATACCATTTTCCATTAAACTGATCTAACCCCTGAAACTTTGGAACATTCGCAGCAGATAGGCAGCCTATTCCTGTAATAAAATACTTTGCTAAAATTTGATGTCCATCGTCTAGATGTACCAGCCATTTATTCCGTTCCTCATCAAAATGAGCAGCTTTGACGCGCGTGTTGAATTGAATATTCGCTCGCAACTTTAAACGATCTGCCACATAATTTAAATACCGTAATATTTCTTCTTGCTCAGGAAATCTTGATGTCCAAGTCCATTCTTCATATAATTCTTTAGAGAAAGTATAATTGTAATAAATACTTTCAATGTCACATCTAGCACCAGGATATCGATTCCAATACCAAACACCCCCTACACCGTCTCCTGCCTCATAGACAATGGTTAAGAACCCTTTACTCCTTAATTGATTTAACATATACAACCCTGCAAACCCTGCACCTAGGATAACTGCATCTACCTCTTTAATTGGTTGACTTTTCACACGACGTTCCCCCTCACTAATAGATTTCCTAGTGAAAAATAAGAAAAAAATAGTTTTTCTTAGTATAAATACTACTATTTACAGAAAATATTGAAAATTCCTTATTTTAAGCGTAGTATATACTTAAAAAAGGGGATAGGTCATGTCCAATCTATATACCATTCAAAAACGTTTCGACACTGTGCAAAACTATTCCAATCACGAAGAGCTGTTGATTCACATTTTGCAGGTATATCTAGATTCTTTTCCAATCAAAGATGCCTATTTATTGAGGTATTCGCCTATAGGTTTTGTCGCTGAAGGCATTCTTTTTTTAAATGGAGAGGGCGGCAGTCATATTGGAGAAATTCGAGAGGAAATCCGTAGCTTCCCTATAATCTATTCAGCTATTGTCGAGAAAAAAGCTAAATTTTGTACAGGAATGGACTATTTAAAAAATATCAGTATTAAATATTCCATCCCCTCTCAAAACAATGCCTTTTTAATCGTTCCTATTTTCATTGGGCAATATGTTTTTGGTTATATTTGTAGTACACAAATAGAAATGGACATCAAAATAACTGAGAAGCTACTAGATGATTTTACAGCCTTTGGCAACGTGATCGGACAGCTTATCATTCAAGCGAGAGACCAAAAAAAAGAGTGTATTCTTAGTAAGAGGGAACTAGAGGTGATGAGACAGGTTGCTTTAGGAGATAGCACAAAGGAAATGGCGGATTTTATGAATTTAAGTGAACTAACAGTCAATCAGTATGTAAAATCCGCCATTAAAAAATTACATGCAAAAAATCGCACGCATGCCATCAGCATTCTATATCAAGAAGGAGTTATTCAATAGGGGAGTACACTACTCCCCCTTGTGACACCCTCAAAAATCCTGCGCCGCTTCAAAGAGAATCTCTTTTTCCCTATAGATATTGGCAATTCAGTAATAAAGCTCGATTCTTTTTCCGTCACATCGTTAGGTCCAAGCCTGCAATAGCCTTTAAAAGCCCCATTCTTTTTTATCTAAAATAGCTAAATTTAGCTTATGTATTTTTGCAGAAGTATTTTTTTGATATTACTGTGTACAGACTATTCTATTATGCAGAGGACCTCTTAAAATTTTGTTTCGAAACGACTGACAGTAAAGCATGAATATCTGTTCCTTACTGGATTTGATCGTCTGCAACCTTATCAAAATAAAAAAATGATTTCCAAATGAGAAAAATCTCCTATTCCTTTCAAGGAAGCCTCATGCAAATTTTCGGATAGCTCAATTGTTGATGTAATCTCTCCCCAATGATCATCTTTTATCATTTTTCGACTGTTGCTAACTGTAGCAATTGGTTGAATTATATATTGCATCCCTATCATCCCCCACCTTTCCAATTTTTAACTATACGATTTATTTCCAGTATAGATGAATAGACAGAAAAAAAGGTGATTAACAATATTAATCACCTGACGTTCCATAATCCTTGATGGATATGTTAACTTCACATGTAATTGGAACCTCACTAAATATTTGATCCCAATCTTTTTTTGCATTTTTCCATACTTTTGGATAATCAATTCTCATTCTATTACCAAATCCTGCAACATCTGTTTGATATTCTTGCTGAATCTTTTCCAATGTCTTCATCACTAAACGTTCGATTTCTTTCTCAATGATTTTCTCTGCTTTTTTCAAAAATTCATTATTAAACGTTTTGTCTGATAGTACCCAATGCTCAGCTATTCTTCCTTCAGATTTTATTTTAATTGTAAATGAAATACGATCTTCTTCTACATTAGGTATAATCTTACTGTTCATAGATAATATTTCATAAACGATTGGGGAACCCGATTTTTCATCAAAAGCTTTGACTAAACCACCTTTTCCTTCACCAGTGATCCAAGTAATACCCTCTAAGTCGCTTTCATTCAAAAAACCTCGAAGTTTCTTGGTTTTCCCATCAATGACAGCAGCACCTACAAACTTTACTTCCCCATCTTCTGCGATAACGTTTTGTAGTAAAAAACTTGAATCTGAATATAATTTCCCTTCTAATTTAGCAATGGTCATAGGCGGTAAAATTTTGGTTGTCCGTTCATGCCCACTCATCATCTCTACCAATTGAAAGGCAGGAATTTTAGTTGGCTCATTTGTTTCAAGTGTCTGGCTTGCTCTCCCTTGAGCAACAAGGAGAAGTCCACTTGGTCGTATTTCCAGCTCTCTCAGAAAAAAATCCAATAATTGTTGTAGGTTAATGGCGCTGGCAAGATCCTCGCCAATAATCGTGACTTTGGAATGCTCAGCAAATGAATGTTTGTCAGACTTTAAAAGCATATTTCGTAAAGTCGGTAAAACAGCATCTCCTGTTTCAGAAACATTTTTATAGGCTTTTTGATGGGGTGTGCCGTCTTTTGTACCTGTAACAGTTGTCTCTGAAGTGACAAGTTGATTAGTGACCGTTAGCAGCTCTCTATTAGCATATCTAGCCTCTCGTTGCTCTTCTGAAGAAATGGCTCCCGTTTCTAAGTCCAATGACGTACCTACAATTAGTCCTAAATCTTCTATCTCCTTACTACTCCAGCAGCCAGAAAGAAGTAGAGAAACCATTATTACTAGTGAAAGATCCAAATATCGATGAGTTCGCTTCATGCTTTATTTCCCTTCAGTTTTGATATAAGGAGTAAGGTAATAGGTAGTGCACCAAATAAGAATAAGGCAGCATGACCTATGTTATCGCCAAATTTAAAAAGGTCATTAATATTTTTCGGCGTCATGGCAATAATGTAAATAATAGGTAATAAACCATAGAGGAAAGGATGCATGCTTTTCTTAAAAAGCTGAGCTAATCCTAGAGCAGCCGCATAATAGGTAATAGTAAAGGTAGCAAAAATTTGCATAATCCATATAACAAGTAAAAATGACTCAAAGCGCTCAAAAATTAATCCTGGAATTTCAAAACTTCGCATCAGTTCAATTGTTGGCCATGTTCTTGTCATTACCCCTTCGATGGATAAAGCGCCTATCACCATAACAACTGTTATGACATAAAAAAGTAATGGAATCGCGATGCCAACTAAAACGACTTTGACCGCTTTCTTTTTATCAGATGGATACATAAATGCCACTAGCAACAGCATAATTTCAGGACCTAAAAAGGCCAATGTAGCCGTTTTTATTCCTTTTAGCATCGGCATTACGCCTAAACCTAATACCGGTCTAAGATTATCTATCTCGAAGATTCCTATGCTTAAAAAAGCAACTAGTAAAAAAATCACAAAGGTAATGGGGAAAATAATTTCGAATAAACGACCAATCGAATTAATTCCACCACTTATCAAATAGAGCCCTACCCATAAAAAAGGGAGAATAATAGCCCATGTGGGTGTTCCCTCCAATAGAAAAAGGGAGGTTACTTCAGCCATTATTCGAACCTCAAATGCGGAAATGGTAAAGAAATAGACAATGACAAACAAACTAATCAACCAACCTAGCCATTTCCCAACAATGTCTTGATTATATTGATAAAATGTTTTGTCTGGATATTGTTGGCTTAGCTTGACGATGATCACACCTGCAATCATTGCGACAATACCACCTAAAAAAACGCTAATCCAAACATCTGGCGTTTTTACCTTCTCTACCGACGCACGAGGCAAGGTGAGAATGCCCGTTGCAAGAATATAATTAATAATAATGACCATTGTTTGGGACGTCGTAATTTTATCTTTTGGACTGGTGATCATGGCTGTAATTTTCCTTTCCTCGTATTTCCCCTTTGCGAACAGAGTCTTTTGGCTGTAATAATTTCGGTCGGCGTTTCATCGTCATTAATGGCATACGCACCATAAAATCTTTCCAATCCCCCACTCTATAAGGAACGGTTGGGCTAACATAAGGGACACCAAAACTCTTCAGCTTCACTAAATGACTACACAGGAAAAGGAAAAACAGAATAATTCCATAAAGGCCAAATAAAGCAGCAGAAATCATTGCGACAAAACGTAGCATACGCAACGTAATTCCTGCGTTATATTGAGGAATAGCAAAGGACGAAATAGCTGTTAACGCGACGACAATAACCATAATCGGACTCACTATTCCAGCTTGGACAGCTGCTTCTCCGATAACAAGGCCGCCAACAATACCCATTGTTGGACCAATTGGCTTAGGCAAGCGAAGACCCGCTTCCCGTAAAATTTCGATAGCTACCTCCATAATAAGGGCTTCGATTAATGCCGGGAATGGTACCCCTTCCCTTGTCGCCATCATTGACAGTGCTAATTTAGTTGGGATAAGCCCCTGGTGGAATGACACAAAAGCAATATACAAAGATGGAGCAAACAAAGTAATACCTGCTGCTAGATAACGAAGTAAGCGAATAAGAGAGCTAGGTAACCAACGTTCATAATAATCTTCTGGCGATTGTAATAGCATATTAATCGTAACTGGTACAATTAAAGCAAAAGGTGTGCCATCTAATAGTATGGCAACCCGCCCCTCCATTAATGCCCCATACACACGGTCAGGACGCTCAGTGTTCTGTACTTGTGTAAAAGGGCTCAGATAATTATCTTCAATTAGTTGCTCTATATAGCCCGATTCTAATAGGTTATCAAGGTCTATTTTTTGGATTCGTTTTTTTACTTCTTCCACCAACTCAGGATCTACTATCTCATCCATATAGGCAATAACTAACCTTTTTTTTACTCGCTTCCCCACCTCCATCTGAAGGATAGACAATTGCTGATTTTCACCTTGCTGTCTTAAGAGGGCTGTATTGTCACTTAATTTTTCTGTAAAGCCTACTCTTGGCCCTCTAACAACTGCTTCTGAAATAGGTTCTTCAATATTACGCGTCTTGCCATTTATCGTACAAAGCATTAAAGCATTAGGCATACCATCTACAAATAAAGCTGTATATCCAGTTAATACTTTGCCTACTGTTCCTTGTACCGTCGATTCCTCTAGTACATCCCTGATGGATATATTGTTTTTCATAATACTCTGTAGCTTGTCACCTTCTGTAAAAAAAGAAGCTGATGTATTCGAAAAGCGCTCCATTATTGAGTTCAAAATATGTTTATTAATTTGCTCTGTATCGGCTAGGCCGTCAAGAAAAATGATAGCCGCACGAATATCAGTAGCACCTATTTGAAACTCTCTAAAGTGGACATCCCAATTATGTCCAAGTTCTTTTTTCATCCGTTCAAAATCTTTGTTGAAATCACCTATAAACTGGTCAACTGTTTCTTGACTAAATTGCTGATCTGATTCCTGTTGGTTCGTATATTCTTTCATTTCGATCTTGCCATTTTTCTTTTTTTCAAGTAATAACCCATTAAATAATTTGAAAATCAAAAATGGAATAATAAATGCTACAAAGCCCTGCATAAAAACTTGCCAATGTGGCATGTAGGATATTAAATTTTCCCACATATTGATCACCCTCTTTAGTACAATCGAACAATTGAATTTCTACATGTTTTTATCATTATCTAAGCAACCGTATTTTAAACTTCTAAACGTCAACATCTTTCCATAACAAATAACCAGCCTCAAAGAAATTGAGTGCTGGCTTTGGGTTTTATAATTGAAGGCTATATTGGATGAGTTTACAGTTATTCCCTAAATATTCTTCATTACCTATTCTACTCATTTCTATAAACCCTATTTTCTCTAACATGAATCTTGCTTGGACATTGGTTTCGTGTGTCTCTGCTAGTAATTGTTTAAGATTAAAATTTTCGCAGGCGAACGTCAGCATACACCTTGCCGCATGTGTACCAATACCTTTTCCCCAATAGGAGCTATCCCCAATAGCCACTCCTAACTCAGCAGTATGCTGCTTCATATTTGATAAATCAGCGTAACCTAAAAGAACCTCATTATATTCGATACCCATTCGAATAAATTCCCCGGAGGCATTCCTCACACAATTGAGCCACCATTGAAATAGTTCTTCAGGACTTCTTTTTATGCCCCATCCATTCGCTAAGCAAAACTTTTGATCTTTACTCCACTTTAAAACAAATGGAAAATCTTCAATAGTAATCGATCGTAAATGTACCATTTGTATATCTATAATTTGTTTATCCATTCCCTTCCTCCTACCCCTTTTTTTACCCTATCATTATTTAGGATAATTGAAATCTATAAAATAAGATATGGTATACTAGCTACTATGAAAAATTAGAAGGTGACATTTATGCTAGAAGTTAGTGAAAGTAAATTAGCACAATATAGTATTCATTTTTTGAGTGATACACTTATTTTAGGAGAAGAGGAATTTACACAACCAGAGGTCATGCTAGAAGCTGCCTTTACACAGCTTGCATTTAGTAAAATAGAGCTAGAGCAGCAATATGAGTTTTTCCATGAAACTGATATTGCGCTGAATGAAGTTTTTGCTTATTCGAAGAAAATATTTGAGCAGGACAGTAGCTTTCTAGAACAATCTCAAAATATGGCGAAGCACTTACATAGTGTATCTCAGCATCCAAATATTAAAAGTGGAGAACTGTTTATTGGCATGTTTGAAAATTGTTTGTTAGTAAATGAGGCTAAAAAGGTCATTGCCATTGTCAAAATTGATGAAAAAGAAATGTTTCTAGATGTTAAAAATGACAATAATAAAATGATCATCAATGGTGTTGATGGCATTAACGTGAAAAAAATTAATAATATGGCCATCATCGTTGATATGGGACAAGAACATCCCCCTGCTGTATTCATAAAAACAAAACGAAAAGAGGATATCGTTTATTGGCAGGAACGATTTTTAAAGATTAAAGCAGCAGATGAACATTATCATAAAACAGATCTAGCGTTGAATGAATGCAAAAAATATATTTTAAAAGAAGAGAATTATTCGAACACAGAGAAGCTAGGATTTTTAAATAAAACCTTAGATTATTTTAGAAATGAAGAGGAGTTTCAAGTTGACCATTATATTGAAACAGTATTTGAAAAAGCGGATGCTACTCAAAAAGATATCCTCGTCAACTCAGTCAAACCTTTTGAAACAGTTATTTCTGATAGTGCGCTAGAAAAAGCCGAAAAGAAATATAAACGCAAAATTAAACTTGATTCCAATATTGAAATTCAAGTAAATATTCAGCATATCGATCAAATAGACGATCTGATTGAAGTTGGCTATGATGAGACTACGAATCGAAAATTTTATAAAATTTATTTTCAGGATGAGATGTAAAAGAGGCATTCCCTAAAACTAGGGATGCCTCTTTTTAAAAAATTTTTTCTTAAGAAGTTAAAACTTTTTCAATTGGTAAAACGTCTAATAATTGGTAACAGAAGTTAACCCCTAAAGGAGAATGGATAAACATGAAAAAACCTTTTAAGAAAACTTGGATTTTAGCATCCGCACTAACACTAGGAATGGCCGTAATGACCCCGCTTCAAGCTGGTGCAACATCAGTAGATACAACTAATCATGTCACTATACAAATAGAACAAAAAATAAAAGGTACTATTAAGTACTTTGATGGCGATGGCATTTCTATTAAAGGATCTGATGGCAAAAATTATTTTATTGGCTTACACAAATTCTCTGACAAGCAGATCGAACAATTGAAGCTAGTGGAAGGGCAAGAAATTGCTGTTGAAGGTAGCATTGTAGAAAGTTATTCAGATTTCTATACTTTTGATGTGTATAAAAAAAGCTTACCTAAAGAAGTCACAAAAGAAGAATTAGTTCAATTGGAAAAGCTCTTTACTGACATGAGAAAAGCAGAAAAAACAGAGAATTATGAGGAAATGGAACGGATTTTCGAAGCAATGAATAAAATCACAAGACCTTATGAATTAGCAAACTGGCAGCCTGAGCCTTTTGAAGATTTTATTAATGAAGCTGCTTTTTTAGAGGGAAATATTACTATAAAAAATCAAGATAAAGAACAGCTTAAAGCACTTTATAGTGACTGGGTAAAATTCACAAAAGAAGATAAATCCGATGAGGCACAAGAAAAAATAGATAAAATATTTACTATTCTTGAGCCATACTTCCAAGAACTATACCCACCACTAACTTTTGAGCAATATATGGCTGATATGGAAGTAGACATAACAAAAGAGGAACTCACAAAGCTTAAATCAATCTACGATGAAGCGCAAAAGGCAGATAAAGATAAAAATGAAGAACTCGCAATCAAGCTATGGGATCAATTCTATGAAATGCTTAGTTCACATTATAAGCCAGTTTCCTTTGAAGAATATATGACAGATTTTGAATTTGACATTAGCGAATCAGATTACACAAAATTAAAACAGCACTACGAGGAAGCAATTGCTCTTGATCAAAAAGGTGAAGATGAAAAAGCTGCTGCTCAGTGGGAAGCCTTTTATAAAATTTTAGATCCATATTATTTGCAAAATAAAGACATCCTGATTTCCGCATCGAAATTAACCATTCATGGTACTGATTTACTTCCAGAACAAACGAAATAATTTTCTTGGGGCTCTCCTATATGATATGAGGAGGAGCCCTTTTCTCTTACATGACAAAATTGTCATTTTCTCCATTGAATAGTCATGTTAATCGATGGTTTGGCCAAAATTTGCTTGTTATAGTAATCCATGTTGTAACAAACCATTTATTTGTTAAGGAGAAATATGAACATGGCACTATTTATTAAAAAATCTGCGATGATTGCTATAATGCTAGTATTTTGTACGATGCTACCAGAACTCGCATATGCAACATCCAATGAAACGATTAATAAAATTGAACATTTTATTGAAGAACAACAAGCAATTAGTAAAATTCCTGGCCTTTCGGTAGTCATCGTTGATAAGGGGACAACAGTCTATCAAAAAGGGTTTGGCTTTGCGGATATGAAGACAAAGACACCTGTCACTTCTGAAACTCTTTTTGAGCTAGGCTCCACGTCTAAAGCTTTTACAGGCCTTGCCATTCTTCAACTGGAAAAACAAGGATTATTAAAACGGTCGGATGATATCCAAAAATATATCCCATGGTTAACATTAACCTATAATGGAAACAGACAAGTCATTACAATTCAGCAGCTATTGTCACATACAAGTGGGATTCCTTCTAATTCTATTGTCCGAATTCCAGAAAGCACAGCTGATAACGCCCTTGAACTAACGGTCAAAACATTACTGGATCAATCATTAAACCGCGAACCTGGAAGCTCCTATGAATATGCAACGATTAATTACGATGTGCTAGGACTAGTCATTGAGCAAGTATCTAAACTGCCATTTGATCAATACGTCCAACAAAAAATTTTAGAACCTATTGGTATGTATCAATCGTTTGTAGGAATTCATCAAGTACAATCCACTGATATGGCTGCTGGTTATAAAATAGGGCTTACCAAAGAACAACCATTTACACCACCCATCTACCGTGGAAATATCCCTGCTGGTTATATCATTAGTAACGCAAATGATATCGCGAAATGGCTAAAATTACAGTTAGGTAATAGTGAAATTTATTCCATTGATACTAACATGATTAAAGAATCACATAGTCCAGACCAAACGGTAGCACCTTTTGATGCAAATACTTATTATGCAACTGGTTGGGCAGTAGTAGAAAAAGACCAAAAGTAATATATTTACCATGCTGGAGAAAATCCAACCTTTACATCGTATTTCATCATGCAGCCTGATGATCAAATAGGAGTTGCGATCTTAGCCAATATGAATACAAGCTTTACAACTGCTATTGGACAAGGAGTCATGGATTTGTGGGAAGGTAAAACAACACCTGCTCAACATATTAGCAGCTATCAAAAGCTAGATAAAATCGTTACGACTATAATTGCTATTATCTTAGGAATCAGCCTTATTTTCTGTTATCTATTAATCAAAACTGCCACAAGCATTTATAAAAAACAGCGCCAAGTTACAAAGTTAACTTACAAGAGAATCATCCTATTAACTTTCCACACATTACTCGTTGCCATACTGTTAATAGCGATTTTTATGGGGCCAAAAGTATTACTTGGTGGCTTAAATTGGACATTTATTAATGTGTGGGCACCGACCTCTATCTCGGTATTATTGTTTAGCATTATTTGGACTAGTATTCTATATTTATTGTTGGGCTTTACACTAATTACTACAAAAAAGAAAGTGCAAGGTTAATTGTCGATGAACGGTTTAGTAAGTAGATAAAGATGATGAAACAGACCTTTTTGACGATGAACCCACTATTTTTTATTAGATTATTCTAAAGCAGAAAGGGTAGTGAACAAATGTTATTAAAAGATGTTGAAAAGGTCCATAAACAAAAAATGAAGTTTATAGGATTTTCTACAAAGGCTAGTCTTAACGAGGATATTCAATTCAATATTGTAAAAAATCTCCGAGAACAAATTTTAACTCAACTTCCATTAATAAAAAATAGGTTGAATGATAGCATTTTTCTTATTCAAGTATATGAAGAAGAAGAATGGACACCGGATACCCCCTATACACATATGGTTGCAGTGGAAGTAAAAGATTTTTCTTTTGTCCCAAATGCTATGATTACACATACCATTCCTAACGGTGAATTTTTAGTATTTAAGCACCAAGGACCTGAGGAAAATATAGATAGTACCTACATCACTATGAATGAATGGTTAGAAGAAAATAACTATGTTGCTCCGCGCCTATTCGATATAGAACAATGGGAAGATCTAACGGCTATGAACAATCATGATCATATCATTAAAATCTATATTCCATTATAAATTCCCAATCCTATGAGTAATTAGATATTCGTATTTTAATTAATAAAATAGCCAGGTTCTCAAATTATGAGCACCTGGCTATTATGTTTATGACTTATAATAATTCTTCATTCAGTCTTTTCAGAGCTTACAGCACTGAAAACTAAAATGCTTGTTGTAATGCCTTTAAGCCATCTTTATAGATGCCATGGAATAGCTCTATAGCCTCTTGATCACTAACATCTACAGGTGTGAAACTGCCAGACCACTCTACCAATGATGATTGCCCATCAGTACCTTTCTTAACGTGGATGGTAGATAAATAATCAGTAACCGGAAATGGCGCCTTCATAATTGAATATGTGTAGTAGTGCTCCTTATCATTAAATACTTCTAAGCGCTCTACAATTGTATCACCATCAGGGTTAGCTAGATGACGTACGCGCCCACCTTCACTTACTTTACTGTTTGGTATATAAGGTAACCAGTCTGGAAGTGAATCAAAGCCTCCAATTAATTGCCATACCTGCTCAGGTGATGCTGAAATGTTAATAGATGTAGTAGTATGTGCCATATACCTTTCACTCCCTTTTATTTAATGTTGATTGGTAGCGGTGCATTAGGTGCGATTAATTTTTGTTCACGCATTTCTTCCCAGAATGCTGCTGGGATTACTGTGTTCAATGCAGCTTTGTCTTCTGCAATGCGCTCGGGTTTGCTTGCACCAGGAATGACAGCAGCAACCGCGGGATTCGCCAATGAAAATTGTAAAGCAGCCGCTTTAATGCTAATTTGATGACGATCTGCAATACTTTTAATTCTCGCCACTTTCGCCATGATTTCTGGTGACGCTTTTTGGTATTCGAAGTGCGTACCTCCAGCAAGTACACCTGAACTATATGGTCCACCAACAACAATGTCGATGTTATGTTTTTCAGCTGCAGGCATTACTCGATGTAATGCACGCTCATGGTCTAATAAAGTGTAACGACCAGCCAACAAGGAAACATTAGGCTTTGCTTCTTCCAAGTCTAGCATGAGTTCAATTGACTCTACTTTGTTTACTCCAAGTCCCCACCCTTTAATGACTCCTTCATCACGTAAACGTGTTAGAACACGAAATGCCCCTGTTCGAGCAGTTTCAAATTGGGCAATCCATTCATCGCCATAAAAGTCTTGCGCTAAATCATGAATATATACAAAGTCTAGACGATCTGTTTGTAAACGTTTCATACTTTGTTCGATCGAGCGAAGGGTTGCATCTGCACTATAATCATTGATAATTTTATTTTTTCGACCGAATTCGAAAAGCCCGCCTTTTTCACCTAAATCACGAGCAGATGGATCTTCCAATTCATCCGAAATAATTCGACCTACCTTTGTACTTAAAACGTAATCATCGCGGTTTCTTTTTGATAAGGCTTCTCCAAGACGAATCTCTGCTAAGCCAGACCCATATAGTGGAGCTGTGTCAAAGTAACGAATGCCACTCTCCCAAGCTGCATCTACAGTTGCGATAGCTTCTTCTTCCGGGATGTTACGGTACATATTACCTAGCGGTGCAGTACCAAAACCTAGTTTTCCTTGCAATATATTTCTCATATATAAACCCTCCTAATATTTGTGCTCAATCTAATTGAAAATTAATTTGTCAGTAGGAATGAATACTAACAAGATTGATTATGGAGCATCTAAACTCAAAAAAAAAGTACGCACTTTAAAGTAATATGGGCACCGTAAAGTACGATGGGCACTAAAAAGTAACCTACTAAAGGGCATGCATGAAAATCCATTTTTAGATCTCCTTATATCCACACACTGCTCTTATTTGATGAAAGGTCGATTGAAGTGAATAAATATTTTTCAAAAATGTAAACAGTATAAGGTGAGTTAACAAAGTGATGGATGAAGATACTACAAAATGAAACTAAATAAAATCTAGAACGTAAATTTACTTAAGAAAAGTTATAGTATTCAACTGAATTATCGGAAAAGAGGTTTGTCCTATGAAGGAATGGTGGCAAAGTAAGAATAGCAAAACGAGAAGAAACAAAAATAATAGTAACTCCCTTTTAGATTTTTTTCTTGATGGGCTATCTTGGTTCCCAGAATTGTTCTTATTCCCATTCAGATTAATTTTTTGGATGTTTAGAGGAGTAGGAAGATTCATTGCCGATGTATTTTAATTTAAGAGGAACTATTTTATAATTATTTTTATTAGCATACAGCGATGATATTAGCATGCGTTTGAAGGGGTACGGATGTAATTGAGCAACTTAAAAATTACCTCGTAGCCCAAACATACAAGAAACCATAAAGGCGAGATTTTTCTATCTAAAACACCCCCTTTTTCTTCATCAAAACCGTCAGCAACAAGGTTTGTATTATCTATATACACAAATTACTTTTGCTACAATTTTCCTTTTCATCAACCTAACCTTCCAATCGCCGTCTTTTGTGTGAATATTAGTTCCCAAGTGCTTACTATTAGCTAACATATCTATTTGCTCTCTTCCCCATTTTCTGCCTAACATTAATTCTAAGTCTATTCATCGAAATGATATACTATTAAGAAAAAATAAATATTAAGGAGATGAAAAGTGAATGGCCAATGCTAAAACGATATTGTTGGATCAACTTCTAGCTAATGCAAATGATCGTAGCTGGTATATTTCATTCCATGAAGCAGTTGATGGTCTATCCGAAACAGAAGCATTTTGGAAACCTGATGATTCCAGTCATAGTATTGCTGAAATTGTCCAACATCTCATTTACTGGAATGAAACTTGGCAATTAAGGTATAAGGAAAATCAAGTACATGCTAGTCCACAAACTCAAAGCAATGCGGATACTTTTCTTGTTCGAGAAAAGGTTACTTTTTTGGAGTTAAAAGATAGATTGTTGGAGACACTACTGCAATGGCAGAAACTAATTGAGGAAGAGCAACTTGTATCTCCTGTAAATGGATATCCAGTGGAAGCGGAATGGTGGGCTATAATATCGAATGCCGCGACTCATAATGCTTACCATATTGGACAATTAGCATATATTCGTAAAATGAAAAGATCAAGAATTATTTTATGACAGAAAAGCCCACCATAATTACCTATGAAAGGTTTAAAAAATGATTATTGAACAATATGGAACTATTGAGCTGTAGATATAGGGAAGAATTGTATAAAAAAATCTCTCCAACTGAGCAAAGTTGTCAATCGGTCTTAAGGCTGAGAGGAAGTACCGCCTAGAGTATGTTTCTTATATAGACAAATATTGGTACTATTATATTATAAAAGGGAAAAATAAATTGAAAGAGGGTGTTTATTTTGTCTATGAAAATATGGTGGGCAATCAATATTGTATGGTTATTTATTTTTGGTGCTTTAGCAATATTAATTGGTGCAAGAAATGTTGATGGAGCAGGGGTTGTTCAAACACCTGAAATAAAAATGATAACCTTCGTTATTTTGGGTATTGCCTTAATAGTTGTTGTCCTAATTCAACTAATTTTTCTTTACTTTGTTAGAAAAAGTACGGCTAATCAATTAACAAAAAGACTATCTTGAGTCAATTATAGTCATTATTTTATCAAAAATTGTCACTCAACTGAGTGGCTTTTTTTACATAATAAAAACAGAACAATTAATCACAAGCACCCTTCGAAGCTAATCTTCCCCTGTTATTCATACTGGTGAACATATCCTAACATCTAAAAAAACCTTACAGTTGTGGCTGTAAGGCTTAACTTATATATGCTACTTAGCTGATTCACCAGCATTATAAATGTTGGGGTAAACTTTTAGTTATAAAAAAGGCAATTCAAGATAACGGTAAAATATCATAAGAGCAATCGAATCATAAACTCTTTGATATCAAACACATTTCTCTTGAACTGCCTAGCAAATTGCAAACATTAATTCGATTCTACATTGTCATCTTTGGCGTACTTATACTGAGAAGGATCAACTGGTGTATAACCTGTTGGCGTATAGAATCTCAATAAGTCGCCATTCACGACTTTATCAGATAAATGCAATTTACGATCTACTTCATTTTTGATAGTTTTCGCAGACTCTAATTGACTATCATCAAGTGGTAAACCTGTTTTATTATCATAAAACTTTTCATTAATTGAATAAATCGTAGGGCTAACAAAATCGCCATTTCTAAATGGTACAATTTCATCATGCTCATCTGACAATAAGTCTGAACCAAATTGAATAAATTTTTGCGTATCAATTCCAAGTAAATGTAATAGCGTTGGAAGAAGGTCTATTTGGCCACCGTAATTATGGTTGGTTCCACCTTGCATTCCAGGAACATGGATGAATAATGGTACACGTTGTAAATTAGTACTTTCATATGGTGTAATTTCTTTTCCAATCACTTGACTCATCGCTTTATTATGATTATCTGAAATTCCATAATGGTCACCATAAAGAACAATCATCGAATTATCATATAAGCCTGATTCTTTTAATTGATGGAAGACCTGCTGGATTGCCTCATCTGCATAACGAGCAGTTTGGAAATAATTATCTACACTTGCATCTCCAGTATTAGCTTTATCTATTGTTACTAGATCTTGGCTCATTTTATATGGATAGTGATTCCCTACCGTAATTAATTTCGTATAAAACGGTTGTGGTAAGGAACTTAAAAGACTTTGAGATTGTTCAAAGAAAGGTTTATCTAACAAACCATATTCAGCCATGTCATTTGAAGAACCCGTTTCATAATAACTGGCATCAAAGAATTTGTCGTAACCAAATGATTTATAAATCACATTTCGGTTCCAGAAGCTTCCGTTATTACCATGGAATACAGCAGATGTATAACCATAATCTTTTAAAATACTAGGCGCTGCCTGATACGTATTTTGTGCTTTGGTAATATAAGCAGAACCTTGTGGCAAGCCAAATAAAGAGTTTTCCAACATAAATTCTGCATCGGACGTTTTACCCTGACCAGTTTGATGGAAGAAATTATCAAAATACAGTGTATTTTTATCTTTTGTTAAAGAATTTAAAAATGGTGTAACTTCTTCACCGTTTAATTTATAGTCGATAAGGAAGTTTTGGAATGATTCTAAATGTAAATAGATAACGTTCATTCCTTTTGCTGCACCAAAATATTCTTCATTTGGATTGGCGTAGTTAGATTTTGTATAGTTAGTCACTTCTGTAATATCGCTACTATCCGCTAAAGCTCTCTGTGAAGATGCTTTCATCGTTTCTACTGAATCATAAATCGTATAGTTATACATTCCTAGATATTTCACAATATAGTTTCTATCAAAACCTCGCGTTAATAGTTGTGGACGATTAGTTTCAGCTAATCCTAAATTGAGGATTGATATAGCTAATGCAATTGCAATGATTGCCATTGCTTTTTTATTTCCAAATCGAATGGTATTTTTTTGTATTTTTCTTGAGAATCGTAGGTAAAACATTACAAATACATCTACAAAGAACAAGATATCATACGGTTTTAATAAAGAAAGAACACTACCACCTAAATCTCCAAAGTTCTGCGTTTGGGATAGTGTAGGTAATGTTATGAAATCACTAAAAAATCGATAATAAACAATATTGGCATATAAAACAATAGACATCAAAGTGTAAACTACAACTAGTGATGTATATTTTCTCTTTCCTCTAAATAAAAATGAAAACCCTAGAAATAGCATTGCTGATCCTAGTGGATTGATTAGTAAAAGGAATTGTTGAATGATTCCTTCCACGCCTAGGTCAAATTGTGATTGTTGAGAGATATATGTTTTAATCCATAACATTAAAACAGCTACTACATATATTCCAAAGAAGTTGTTCAATAGGTCATCTTTTTTACTTACTAGATTTTTCATTTCTTGCACCTACCTTTTACTTATTGAATTTAAATCCAGATGTATATTAACTTAGATTATAAGTATTGCATTGCATTCAAAAAAATGTTACGCCACAATAGCTTTTTTAGCGACTAATGTATAGTACTCCCCATTTATATTTCTGTCAAGTTGATAGATGCCATAAAAGACAATTCGTATAATAATTCCCTATTACCGTAAATTTCACCATAAAAAAACCCTGCAAATATTAGTTTTCACTAAAATTTACTGAGTCATTTAAGCCATAATGCTTTCTTTTCGATTTCCGTTAATTTATCACTTTCTGTTGATAATGATTGCGAATATTAATAATGAAAGACTTTTTAAAATGTCATCATCAAGCTATAGTCTACCTTGCACTAAAACGACTTGATTTTCTTCTTGCTATCCTAATATATTGGTTACGAATTTCAATTTTATATTTCATCAATATTACAACAGCATCTCTCAGACTACAAATGCTTTAAAAAGTAACTTGAAAAAGATTCTTCTGTTAAGACAGCAAAGTACAATAAACTGATTTGCCTAAGCCTTCGGCACCTAAGTGTCAATTCTAAGCTTGCATTCAATCAACTATGGCAAATAGAGTAAAATACTGGTATATTATTAGGTATATTACAACAATTTAACAAAGGAGTGAATATATGAGTAAAACACTTGAAAAATTACAAAAAGAAGTAATATTTGAAACAAAAAAAGGCTTCCCTATTTTACTGTCTGGAGCCATTATCTTTTTAATTTTCACCCTAATGCCATTAGTTTTTCCAATAGAAGCTGTGCATTTAATTTGGATATTCGGCCTAGGAGCTATTTTTCCTGTTGGAATACTGATTAGTAAAATTCTCGGTGTTAATATACAAGCTAATGACAATCCATTAGGTACTTTAGGTGGGATAGTTGCAGCTCCCCAAGCATTTTATATTCCCGTATTTATAATTGTATATATGAATATACCTGAATACCTTCCCTTCACAATCGGTTTACTTGCGGGCTCTCATTTTCTTCCATACATATGGATTTATAAAAGTAAAGCTTATTTATTCATTACATTAGGCACATGTTTTTCCGCTCTAATCTTAGGTGGATTCCTTGTTGAACATGCATTCACTCTTGTTCCTTTAGCTATTTTTATTGTATACGGTATTGGCGTTCTGTTAATTCAAAGAGAACTTAAAGTCAGTGTTGTTTAATCACCTTTTATTAGGTGATTTTTTTATATAGAATAAGCCATTTCTCCTGCACCATTTGTTTTAAAAACGAATATTCAATTAACAGCTTGTACAAGGATCAATTTAGAATATAGATGCGCCATGTTCTGAATAACCCAATCAAACGTAACTTAGCAGTCTCCAATCTCCATTTGCTCTTCATATCCACGCTAGCCATATTTAAGGATCTAGCAGAGCGGACTTCACTATCAACTCGTACAATTAGTGAACTTTATAACAACAAGATTAAAAGCTACACCAAACATTCAATTGATGAACTAGTAAACGCATTTGGCATAACAGACATGATCGAATTAATAATGATAGTAGATGATGAGGAAACAGATAACTAAATTAGGTCGTCTGTTTTTTTATATATACTTTTATCTTCCGATTCCCTAAAATGGAAATAATAAGGGAGGATAAACAAAATCATGAAATTAAACAATAATATCCACATGAATAAATTCCGCGTAAGAAGATGGATAAATTTGCACCGTGAGCAAGAAATCATAATTACAAGTGAACATTATAATCGTTTGGGCGATATAGGATTGCTGAAAATTATTAAAATAGGCTCATATAAAAATAAAATCATTTCATACGACCCACAATTATTTGAGGTTATGCAATCTAATCTTGACCCTACTTCACTTTCAAATTTGTTTAGAGACTTCACACAATATTCTAGAAAGTGTTATTTGGATAATAAGAAAAAAACGACTCATTATACATAATTAAAAATAGAATCAGGTATCTATATTCAAAACGGAAAATGAACTGATGTTTGTGTTATTGAAATTTGTGGAAATAAAAAAACTCAGAATCAAATTAATGAGTAACTGAGCATTCAAATTTTATTTTACTGTTACCATTCTCTACTAAGGTCACGATGAGCTATTTCTGTTCTTAATGCTTCATTCCTACTTCCTTTTTCCAGATAACACGATAGATATCAAATTTACTGTCCGGAGCTCCACCCAACGAAAAATTAAACTCCACTAGAATTGCTTTATTATCCACTGTTTCAGAAATGCCTCTGTTATGAATAATGAATTAATTAATCGTTTATCGCCTTCCACAAGTACTTACCATTTAATTTTATTAGGACTCATATCAGGACTGCGATTTGGTGAGTTAACTGGACTAACAACTGATTATTTCGATTTTAAAAATGATCAAGTAAAACTTTACCGAGCATGGGACTACAAAAGAGGAACTGGATTCGGGCCATTAAAAAACGTCAATCAAAGTGAAAAATATCTATTGATAAGAAAGTTATGAATGAATTTAAGAAACTAATATTGGCAGTACCTGAAAATGAAAACAATCTGGTTTTCTATAGACAATCGTCCATTAAAACAGTAACAAATGAAGGTGCTAATAAATTATTACGAAAAGCATTAGAGGCATTAGAAATCGAACATATTTCAATCAATGGTTTACATCATAACCATGCAAGTGTCCTAATCTATAAAGGAGCTAACATTCATTCTGTTTCTAAACGATTAGGACATTCAGATATTCAAACAACACTTGATCACTATTCGCACGTTTTAAAGAAATGGAAAAACGAGATGAAGAAATAGCGATTAATGTTTATTCATCTTAATTTCTTTGTTCACCATGTTTACATTTTGTTTACCTAATTTATTTTTTACATGTTATCCTATGCGGTTATAAAAAAATATCCATACAAACAAAAAACGCTCAAAACCCAGTATTGATAAGGTTTCAAGCGCTTTTCATTTCGGTTAAAAATTAACCATTAATTTGTTATTGACGTCCCAGGAGGGATTCGAACCCCCGACCGACGGCTTAGAAGGCCGTTGCTCTATCCTGCTGAGCTACTGAGACATGATGTCGTTTCTTATGTATTCCATAGGAAGGACAATATTTATTATATGTAATTTATAGCGTAATGTCAACATTAATTTTACTATGTAGGTAAGGTTTGCCTCATCTATTGTTTATCTTATGTTGACACCATATAGATTATACCATTTCTTTGCCTTATGGATAGTAAGAACATGAAAATATTTGTTAAAATATTGGCGAGAAATCACTGGGAGGTATGGAGATGTTTAAGGATTCGGTTGTAGTTGTTACTGGTGGTGCGCAAGGAATTGGCAAAGGCATTGTTCTTGCTTATGCGCGACAAGGTGCGAAAGTGGTGATTGCTGATATAAATAAGGACTTAGGCCAACAATTAGAGAAGGATTTACTAGGTCAGGGATTCTCGGTACTCTTTGTTCATACAGATGTGGCAAAGGAACAGGATATCGTTTCTTTAATGCAACAAGCCGTCGAATATTATGGCTCGATTCATATATTAATTAATAATGCAGGGAAGTTTCAGCATATATCTCCTTATGAGATTACGTTTGACGAGTGGAATGATCTCTTACAAACGAATTTAACGAGTGCCTTTTTCTGTGCAAGAGAGGCTGCGAAAGTGATGAGGAACAATGTCAAAGGGGGTTCAATAGTATCTCTATCCTCTACTCGAGCTGAAATGTCTGAGCCTTATACCGAGGCTTATGCGGCTACAAAAGGTGGGATTGTGGCATTAACACATGCTTTAGCACGTTCATTTGGTCCTGATCAGATTACCGTGAATTGTATTTCGCCTGGGTGGATTGAGACGGGTAATTATGAGGAGCTTCGTCCGATAGACCATGCGCAGCATTTGTCAGGAAGAGTGGGTGTGCCAGATGACATTGCACAAGCCTGCCTCTATTTAACAAATCCACTGAATGATTTTGTTACAGGCATTAACTTAACTGTCGACGGTGGTATGACGAAGAAAATGATTTACGAGGATTAATGTCATATCTCCCTCCTTTTCTATCATTGTTTTCATACATAGAGTTACCCAGGAGTATGCTAGTGTAGGAGAAAGAATGAAAAGGAGTGAGGTTTTGTACCCCTATTCAAATGGATTTTCATTAAACCAGTTGTATCAAGCTTCATCTACCCAATACACAGCACCAATTCGTCATTTTTTACGTTCAAATGATAATCGACGCTGTATCAGTAAAACTGAAGCGGATTATATGGCCATGAATCAGTTACTTTGGATGGAGCATGTAAATTGGACACGAATGACGATCATTAGCATCGTTTTCAATTTGCCCGATTTACCTTTTGTACAACAACGCTTGTTACGCAATGCGACTGATTTAGGTAATTGTCTCCGTCCCTTTTATGGTGACTCTATAGCGGATCGATATACAGCTTTAATTAAAGAGCATCTTCTGATTGCTGCTCAGTTAGTAACTGCGGCTGCCAAAGGAGATACTGCAACGGCTGAGGCAAAAGAGAGAGATTGGTATCGTAATGCTGACGATATTGCTCAATTTTTGCATACGATCAACCCTTATTTAAGTAGAGAAGCCATACAAAAAATGTTTTATATGCATTTGGCTTTAACAAAAACTGAAGCTGTGACTATGATTCAAAAAGATTATCAAGCCGATGTAGACATATTTGATGAAATTGAGGCAGAAGCCCTTGCGATGTCAGATATGATTGCCAGCGCCATTGTCATGCAATTTTGTTATCTCTTTTAATGAGCTCTCACTTTACAAAAACAAGGTCTATTTTTTGAGAGATCTTGTTTTTCGCTGTTCTATCACTGGGGGAAACACTCTTGCCACTTTTTTCTTTGCATAATGCGCTATTGGTGGCGTCCCTTGAAAAGTTCCCTTCATAAAAGACGCTAGAGTATTGCTTTGAATCGTTGCTTTAGCCTGTTGTAATTCCCATGGTGCATGTTGGATATCAATACGAAATAATGTATCTTCCCATTTTGCCCATGAATGATAACGTTCTACTAGCCATTGGTCAAAGTTGGTTTGGGTGTTCTTTCCTAGTTTAAAAGACACCCTCAATCTTTCATCCAACGCTTTATAATAGCTTGTGTAGGCATAATAATTGTCCCTTTGTTCTACTAAAATTTTTGAATAACGATATGGTAAACTGCCTAATGCTGTAATTTTTGAGAAGAAATAATTTGTTACATCTAAATGAAAAAAATAAATTCCTTTTTTGCCGTTAAATTCAACATATGTTCGGACATTCAATTGTAAGTAGGTATTCATACCAGGAAAAGATGGTAGGAATCGTAATCGATGCCCCTGGACTTTAAAAAGGACGGCACTCAGCCAGGCATTATGTTCAAATAGATCTAGCTTTAGTTCTGAAGGTATATGTTTTTCTAGTTCTTGAGGTGACAACGGCCAATGTAAAAATAGTACGTCTTGCCATGTTTGTGACATCATCCACATAGTAAAACTCCTTTCTAACATCATTTTTTCCTAGAAAGGAGTTATTCAAACATATTGGCTATTTTTGATCTTGCTCTGCTGTTTCTATCTCTACATAGCGATAATATAAATTTCGTAATTCAGATTCTTTATATAACCCTAAATGATTTTTAAATTGAGGATGCACGATAATCCCATTTGCTCGCAACTTTTTTACAAACCAACCTTTTGAATATTTATGCACCAAATCCATTCTCCTTTACCTTTATTCATACATAGGGTATGCGCTTGGATTCTGTAGGGTGCCATTTCATAATAAAAAAAACGAGTGGCGCATTGCCGCTCGTTTTTAACTTATGTGCCACAAAAAGTACGATATGGTTGATTTGACGGTTCTGGTAATGAGGAATATTCCTGTTGTTCATTCGTGTGAGCAAATGGCTGGGCCAGAGCTTTTACTAATTTGTTCATCACACTATAGTCTCCTCGCTCTACAGCCGCTTCCAATGCTTCTTCAACCCTATGATTGCGTGGAATAATAGCAGGATTATGTTGACGCATCAATTGCTGTGACATGTCTATAGTTTGCGGCTGTTTCGCTAATCGTGCGAGATATTTTTGATACCAATTTTTAAATGCTGGCGATTTCCATAACACAGTTTTTTCAATTTGATCAAAGCTTAAGGCGATAAATATATTGGTGTAATCCGCTTTGTATTGTTGCATGAGTTGCAAAAGTTCTTCTATAAGTTTCATATCCCCTTGTTCTTCGTCAAATAACCCAAGCTTTGCTCGCATTCCTTTCAGCCAGTTTTGGACGTACAACTGTGGGTATTGTTGTAAGGTTTCTTGAGCAAGTTCAATGGCCTGCTCTTGATTTTCATGAATTAAGGGAAGTAACGCCTCTGCCAAGCGTGTTAAGTTCCAGCCACCAATGTTTGGCTGGTTTCCATACGCATAACGCCCTTGTCGATCAATTGAGCTGAACACTGTCGCAGGATCATAGGTATCCATGAAGGCACAAGGGCCATAATCAATGGTTTCCCCACTAATCGTCATGTTATCTGTGTTCATTACACCATGAATGAAGCCAACTAACTGCCACTTCGCAATAAGCGATGCTTGTTTCTTGATGACTTCCTGCAACAAATATAGATAGCGATTTTTGTCTTCTTGATAATCTGGGAAATGCCGTTCTAATGCATAATCTGCTAAGAGCCGAAGCTCCTCGTCTGTTCCCCATTGCGCTGCATATTGAAAGGTTCCTACCCGTAAATGGCTACTTGCAATTCTCGTAAGGATTGCACCGGGTAGTTCAGTTTCACGGATAATCGTTTCGCCTGTATTCACTATCGCTAAACTTCGGGAAGTTGGAATCCCTAGCGCAAACATCGCCTCACTAATGATGTACTCCCTAAGCATAGGTCCTAATGCGGCCCTTCCATCTCCACCACGAGAATAAGGCGTTCTACCGGAACCTTTTAGCGCAATATCAAAGCGTTCATTAGAAGGTGTTAATTGCTCCCCATATAAAAGAGCTCGGCCATCACCTAACATATTAAAATGACCAAATTGGTGTCCAGCATAGGCCTGTGCAATAGGTATACCACCTTCTGGGGCCATATTACCCGCAAATACTTCTACGCCCTCTTCGCCTTGTAAAGCTTGAATATCTAATCCGAGTGATGCAGCAACAGCGTCATTTAACAATACTAATTTTGGTGAGCGAACAGGGTTTAACGAAATATCAGAATAAAAAATACTTGGTAGTCGAACATAACTATTGTTCATATTCCAGCCAATTGTCTTTTCCATGTTTTCTCCTTTGTTACCTTTTCCATATATTTTTTCTATTTCAACAGCATTCATGCCTAGTCAATTTTACCACCCAACATAAAAATCCGCTTACTTTAGGAGTAATGCGGATTTTTTGCTCGTATTAATTTCGTTGGAATGTATGACTCGACATCCATTGTTGGTCATCTGCCCAGAATTCCACTTTATAAGCCGAATCCTCTATTTCAAGAACAGCAAAGCTTTTTTCTTTGCGCCCCCGTGGTTTTAATAAGCTTCCTGGATTTATAAATAAGATATCATCAATCATTTCAGCGCCGAGAATATGAGAGTGACCGAAACAAACGATTTGGGCATTCAATTCTTTTGCACGATAGGTTAATGACAACATGGAACTTTTTACATTGAATAAATGGCCATGCGTCACAAAAACCTTAACATCATCGACCGTGAAGTTTACTTCCTCAGGAAAGGTTTTCTCCCGATCACAGTTACCTCGCACTTTTTTCATTCCCTTTAATGCATCATGTACGAAAGGAAGCTCGCTATCTCCACAATGTATCAGAAGATCTATTTCAGGATAAAAGCTTCTGACTTTGTCGATGACACGGCTATCACCATGTGTATCGCTCATAATAAGTATTTTCATGGATACCACCTCTTATCCTATTTTATAAGATTCGGCAATTTCTCCTTCAACTTGCGAATGGCATTACCTCGGTGAGAAATAGCGCCTTTTTGCTCTGGCGTAAGCTCAGCCATCATACGATCTAGGCTTGGAACAAAGAAGATTGGATCATAGCCAAATCCATTCGAACCACGTTTTTCGTGTCCAATCACACCCTCGCATGTGCCAAATACTGTCGTCGTATCAAAATCTGGACCTGCAATGGCAATGCAGCAGCAGAAACGAGCGGTACGTTTACTATCTTCAACACCCTGTAAGTTTTCTAACAGTTTCACCATATTCGCTTCATCATCATGATCACCAGCATAGCGAGCAGAGTAGACTCCAGGCTCACCATTTAATGCATCTACTGCTAAACCACTATCATCAGCAATGACAATTGTGCCAAGCGCTTTCGCTAAGGCTTCTGCCTTTAAGATCGCATTTTCTTCAAATGTTGTCCCTGTTTCTTCTATTTCCATTTCAGGTGCGACTTCAAACATTGTCACTACTTCATACCCAAGTGGACCAAATAATGCTTCGAAATCCTTTGCTTTTCCTTTATTTTTTGTTGCGATTACTACCTGTTTCATCTTATTGATTCCCTCCGACCATGTTGGCTTGTTCAGCAAGCGCTGTTTTTTGAAGCTCAACTAATTGCTGGATGCCTTTTTCACCTAATGCTAATAATTCATTCAGTTCTTCACGAGAGAATGTTGCCTCCTCCCCGGTACCTTGTAATTCGACAAATCGCCCTGCACCTGTCATGACAATATTCATATCAACGGCTGCAGCTACATCTTCTACATAGTTTAAGTCTAAAACGGCACCCTGTTCTTCTACGATACCTACACTAGTTGCGGCTAAAAAATCTGTTACTGGAAACTTGACGAACGGCTTTTCTTCCGCAAATTTAGCAATTGCCTGTGTCATCGCAACAAATGCACCTGTAATGGAGGCTGTACGAGTGCCACCATCTGCTTGAATAACATCACAATCGATCCATACTGTACGCTCTCCAAGGGCCTCTAAATCAACCACAGCACGTAACGAACGCCCAATTAAACGTTGAATCTCCATCGTACGTCCATTAACTTTCCCACGAGAGGATTCACGTGGTGTTCGTTGAGCTGTTGCACGAGGTAGCATTGAATATTCAGCTGTGATCCAGCCTTTCCCTTGCCCACGTAAAAAGCCAGGAACCTTGTCTTCGATTGTTGCTGTGCAAATTACTTTCGTATTTCCTACTTGAATTAAAACGGAGCCTTCTGGATGTAATAAATACTCACCATCCATTTTTACAGGTCGCAGTTCATCTGCCATTCTTCCATCAAATCTTGTCATATATATTGTTCCTCCTAAAAGCTTTCGCGCACTCATCTTATCATAATTTATTTCTTCAAAAAAGTACTCAATGATTATGTAAACTACTGAAAACGGCAAAAATCAGCCTAGCCCATTGCTAAGCTGATTTTTTATTTTAATGTAATGCGTTTTATGTCGAGAGTACCTTGCTCCAACCAATTTTCAGCGATTGAACGGAAAATTGGAACAGAACCAGTTGCAAAAAATTTATGAGCAGGCACTGTATATGCATTTGCTAAAGTGCCGTTATAAGCTAGCATTTCTTGAACATCCTTTGCTGTTTCCTCCGCAGAAGATAAAACATTCACATCTTCTCCAACGACAGCTTCAATTTGTTTTTGTAGGATAGGATAATGTGTACACCCTAAAATAACCGTATCAAATTGTTGATTTTTCAACGGCTTTAAGCCTTCTGCTATTAACTTAGTAGCAAAGTCACCTTTATATTCGCCACTTTCGACAAGTGGAACGAATGTTGGACAAGCTAGTGGGATAATATGTGTTGACGTATTGAGTGACAGTAAGGCTTCTTCATACGCACCACTTTTAATTGTTCCTTCTGTTGCAAGCACAACGACTTCATGTCGCTTCGTTTTCTTTACAGCTGCACGTGCGCCAGCATTTATAACGCCTAGTACCGGAAAAGGCATATTTCTTTGTAAACTTTCGAGTGCTACTGCAGTCGCTGTATTACAAGCAATAACGAGCATCTTAATATTCATTTTTTCTAGTGCTTTCGCCATTTGCCAGGTGAAATTTCGTACTTCCTGACGGCTTCTTGGACCATATGGACACCTTGCTGTATCGCCAATATAATAGATCGTTTCGTTTGGCAATCGCTTCATAATTTCTTTTGCTACGGTTAAACCGCCTACTCCTGAATCAATAACGCCTATCGCGGCATTCATACTTTCCGCCTCAATCCTGTTTCATGTGTACATGTAGTTTTTCTAGGTAGCTTGATAATTGCGCGACTTCTTGCTCATTAAAACCAACAAGCATCTCTTGCAAATATTGCTGTCTTTTTTCTATAACCTCTTGAATAATACGTTCTCCCTTTTTGAGAAGATGAACAACAACGACACGGCGGTCATTTTCATCACGCATACGCTTGACTAATTCATTTTTCTCCATCCGGTCCACTAAATCTGTTGTCGTACTAAAAGCTAAATATAAACGGTTTGATAATTCGCCAATTGTAATATCACCAAGCTCTTCTAACCACTGTAATGCAACAAATTGTGGCGGCGTTATCGCATAGTCGGAAACAATTTCCCTTCCCTTTTGCTTCACGATGGCCGCTATATAGCGTAATTCCTTTTCAACCGTTGCAACGGTTTCAGGTGAGTGTTTTGTTACTTCATCCGACATATAACTATTTCACTCCTAAAAATACGTTGAATAGTTCTATTTTGTCGTTTTTTTCACGAAATAGCAAGTGTCCATTAGTCTAATTTAAATTCTTCTAAGCGTAACAGCTCAATTAACGCCTGAGATCGATTCGTTACACCTAGCTTTTGAATTGTATTGGAAATGTGATTTCGCACTGTTTTTTCACTAATACCAAGCTGCTCTGCAATATCTCTCGTTGTTTTTTCAGCTAATAAAAGCGCAAATATTTCACGTTCTCGGTTTGTTAAAAGAGAACGATGATGAGAGCCATTCATTCAGTTACACCCTCCTCCCCCGCACGTATTGTAACTTATGTTAAGGGGCCTGAAGCGGTGACGGCTATTTGCATGATTATTACATGTTTCCTTAAAAATTTCGGAAATTGCTCCGACATTTTCATAAATTTTATGTAAAACATAACGCCTATCATTCTCATTGTTATATGTTATTGCGTTATTCCCTACTGGGGGATAATTTCCAACCTAATCAAATGAGCTCTTTCTTCTGTTGAAATCGGCACACTTTTACCTGTTCGAGGGTCCATTTGCACAATCGTTCCACGACCTGTAAAGCAAATTTCGTTTCTTTGATTTTTCGTTAAATAATGAATGTCCATCGATGAATTTCCAACTTTCTCTATCTTTGTGTAAATTCGGAGCACGTCATCAAAGAAAACCTGCTTCACATAATCACATTGTAAATCAGCTACTATCGGTATACTCTTCACATTCTCATGTGCTACTGAAGGCATCAAAATACCTAAATGTCGGAAATAATCAATTCTTGCTTGCTCGAAATATGTAAAACTTACAGTATTGTTCATGTGCCCAAACATATCTGTCTCTGAAAATCGTACACGCACCTCGCTAAAAAAGGAAAAGCCCTTTTCCCACTTTTCTAAATCTTCAATATAGCTTGCTTTCATGATAACACCATCCCTATAATTTATTTGCCAGCTTTTTCAGTAAGTTTTGACGGCAAATAAGTAATGAATATAAATTCATTATAAAAGAAAATGCCATACTATCATAGGAAAAACCATAATACCCTTATTTTATTCCCAAAATCTCTTCTCTTTTAATAGTATGCAATTTCTCGCAACATGCTCACTATGTTTATATCACTATAAAAAACTCCCTCACACAATGTGTAAGGGAGTTCAGCTTGTCCAATATTAGTCTACGTAGTGATCAGAACCGAAGAAGTTACGGAACATTTGCACTGAAGTAGCACGGTTTAATGAAGCGATTGATGTTGTTAAAGGAATACCTTTTGGACATGCAGCAACACAGTTTTGAGAGTTACCACAGTTCGCAAGGCCACCATCGCCCATAATAGCATTTAAACGTTCGTCTTTAATCATTGCACCAGTTGGGTGAGTGTTGAAAAGACGTACTTGTGATAATGGAGCTGGCCCGATGAATGAAGCTTTTTCAGATACGTTTGGACATGCTTCCATACATACACCACAAGTCATACATTTAGATAATTCATAAGCCCATTGACGTTTACCCTCTGGCATACGTGGACCTTCACCTAAATCATAAGTACCATCGATTGGTACCCATGCTTTCACTTTTTTAAGCGCGTTGAACATACGTTCACGGTCAACTTGTAAGTCACGAATAACAGGGAATGTCTTCATTGGCTCCAATTTAATTGGCTCAGTCAATTGGTCAACAAGTGTTGAACATGATTGACGTGGACGGCCATTAATGACCATTGAACATGCACCACAAACTTCTTCTAAACAGTTCATATCCCATGATACTGGCGATGTGTTTTCACCATTTTCAGTAACAGGATTTTTTTGAATTTCCATTAAAATAGAAATTACGTTCATACCATGACGGTAAGGCACTTGGAATTTTTGCCAGTAGCTATCGCCGCCCTGTGTATCTTGACGTAAGACTTCTACTTTAACCATTCTTCCAGTATTAGCTGAGATTTGCATAACTTTTAGTCTCCTTTCGCAGAGTAGTCGCGTTTACGTGGTGGGATTAAAGAAACGTCGACTTCTTGGTACGTGATGATTGGATTACCAGTAGTTGGGTCAAACTTCGCCATTGTTGTTTTCAAGAATTGCTCGTCATCACGATTAGGGAAATCAGGTTTATAGTGCGCACCACGAGATTCATTACGTAATAATGCACCTTTTGTCATTACTTTTGCAAGCACTAACATATTTTTAAGCTGACGTGTAAAGTGTGCGCCTTGATTACTCCATTTTTGAGTATCGTTGATGTTGATGTTACTCCAACGCTCTGTAAGGTCATCAAGTTTTTTCAATGTATCTTCAAGTTGATCATTGTAACGTACTACTGTCATTGTAGCAGTCATCATTTCGCCAAGCTCTTTATGAAGTAGATAAGCGTTTTCTGTGCCTTCCATTTTCATGATAGCTTCCCATTTAGCTTGCTCTTCTTTCACACGAGCATCATAAATGTCTTGTGAAAGATCTTCAGCGTGCTTTTTAAGGTGTTTTACATAATCTACTGCGTTTGGTCCTGCAACCATACCGCCATAGATAGCAGATAGTAATGAGTTCGCACCAAGACGGTTTGCACCATGTTGAGAGTAATCACATTCACCTGCAGCAAATAGACCAGGAATTTCAGTCATTTGATTGTAATCAACCCATAATCCACCCATAGAATAGTGAACTGCAGGGAAAATTTTCATTGGTAATTTACGTGGGTCATCCCCTACGAATTTTTCGTAGATTTCGATGATACCACCAAGTTTTACGTCTAGCTCATGTGGATCTTTATGAGAAAGATCTAGGTATACCATGTTCTCGCCATTGATACCAAGTTTTTGATTTACACAAACATCAAAAATTTCACGTGTTGCAATATCACGTGGTACTAAATTACCATAAGCTGGGTATTTTTCTTCTAAGAAGTACCAAGGTTTACCGTCTTTATAAGTCCAAATACGACCACCTTCACCACGAGCTGATTCTGACATTAGACGGTTTTTGTCATCTCCAGGAATCGCTGTTGGGTGAATTTGAATGAATTCACCATTCGCATATGAAGCACCTTGTTGGTAAACGATAGAAGCAGCAGAACCTGTGTTAATAACAGAGTTTGTTGTTTTACCAAAAATAATACCAGGGCCACCAGTCGCCATAATAACAGCGTCTGCACGGAATGATTTAATTTCTTCTGTACGCATATCTTGTGCTACGATACCACGGCAAACGCCGTCTTCATCGATAATAACACCAAGGAATTCCCAGTGTTCATATTTATTTACTAATCCAGCTACTTCATGAGAACGAACTTGCTCATCAAGCGCATATAGTAATTGTTGACCAGTTGTTGCACCAGAGAAAGCTGTACGGTGCATTAAAGTACCGCCAAAACGACGGAAATCTAATAATCCTTCTGGTGTACGGTTGAACATAACACCCATACGGTCCATTAAATGGATAATGCCAGGTGCTGCATCACACATACCTTTAACCGGTGGCTGGTTCGCTAAGAAGTCCCCACCGTATACTGTATCATCAAAGTGGATCCATGGAGAATCCCCTTCACCTTTAGTATTTACCGCACCATTAATTCCGCCTTGCGCACAAACAGAGTGTGAGCGTTTTACAGGAACTAATGAGAATAAATCAACTTCAGTACCAACTTCAGCTGCTTTAATCGTTGCCATCAGACCGGCAAGACCACCGCCGACAACAATTATTTTGCTTTTCGCCATGATTATTTCTCACTCCTCTTAAAAAATTGCATTGATTGCATATGCTCTATCGCAGCTTCTATTGAATTATGCGAAAGCTAAAATAGCAGCAATACCAACTACACTTAGAATTACGAAAATGATGTTTGTTACGTAAGTAGCAATCTTTTGAGCCTGAGGAGATTGTGTAATACCCCAGCTTACTAGGAATGCCCATAAACCGTTAGATAAGTGGAAAGTTGCTGATAAAATACCAACAATGTAGAATCCAAGCATGAATGGATTAGCAACGATATTCGCCATCATGTCGTAATCAACGTGTGTACCAAGCGCTTTTTGAATACGAGTTTGGAAAATATGCCATGCAATGAAAATCACTAGGAATACACCTGTGAAACGTTGTAATGAGAACATCCAGTTACGGTAAGTGCTGAAACGTCCTGTGTTTGGTGTAGCAGTGAATGCAATGTAGACACCATAGAATGCGTGGAACATCAATGGAATATAGATGACAATCCATTCAACTAGGATAAGGAATGGAATCTTTTCCATTACTGCGGTAGCATCGTTATAACTTTCTGCCCCGCCTGTTGCTGTAAAGTTAATGAACAGGTGCATCGTTAAAAACAGACCTACTGGTATGATCCCAAGTAGAGAATGTAAGCGACGCCATAAAAACTCTCGATCTTTCGACAAGACTGTTACCCCCCTTAGTACTTAAAATAGCACAACAAAAGAAGTCATCATTTTGTAAATGATACTCCATTGACTGTGTATTTCATCATGGTACAATATTATGACATGTTTATTGTACTCTCAAGAGCTACGAGCGTCAAGGCAACTCAGAGTTTTTCATAGAGCTTATTAAAGAACTAATCTAGTACATGATGCGTCGTTTTTTCTCGAAAAATCTACCATTACTTTATTAACGTTAAATTATAAGAAAATTCTAAGAAAGAAGGATAACAATGTTAAACACTCCATCTCCTACAATCTCATCATTTGGCTATGAGATCATTCGCGATCATATTCTATCTTCTATACTTGGTAAACACGAGGATGATGTCCTTTATTGGGCAGGTAAAGAGCTTGCACGCAAGTTTCCATGTAAAAGTCAAGACGAACTTATCGCATTTTTCGCAGATGCCTGTTGGGGTACATTAGAGTTAATGAAAGAATCGAAGGATGGACGCACTTTCCAGTTGACAAACGATCCTGAAATTTTGCAAATCAAACAACGTAGCTTCAGACTTGAGGCAGGATTTATAGCTGAACAGATTCAGCTAGCTAAAGGCTATCTGACAGAATGTTATGATGAAAAACGTGAAAAGCAACACTTCGTGATGTTTACAGTAAAATGGGACGTGAAGGAACGTATTATGCATACAGTCCCAACAGAGTAACGAAAAGGATTGTCTCCCAGTTAAGCGGGATGACAATCCTTCTTATTTTTCCCTTTCATTTCGGGCTATTACAAAAAATGCTTTTTCTTCTATTATTATATATAAAGTGCATGTTCTAAATTAAACTCATCATGCAACGCATTTGCTGCACGAATCATTTCATCCTGTGGCACTACAACAGACACTTTGATTTCCGAAGTGCTGACCATCTTCACAGGGATATGTTCACGACGTAATCGATCAAACATGCGAGCAGCCACACCAGGGTTGGAGGCCATGCCCGAACCAACAATAGAAACTTTCGCTAATCCAATTTCAAAATCAGCAAAGCTAAAACCAAGTGATAATTTACTATCCTCTAAAACACGTAATGCTTCCCCGAATTCTTCTTTCAAAATCGAAAAAGATACGGTTGGTTTTAGGCCATCAATAATCGCTTGTACAATAATATCGACATTAATACGATTTTCAGCAAGAGTTGTAAACATATCGGCTAATGAAGCATCGGAATAAGCATCATACCCAACGGTTAAACGAATGACATCTGATTCAAAGGCAACACCACGGACTACTAAATTTTTCTCCATCTCCACTTCCTCCTTCAATAAAGTACCTACCGACTCTACTAAACTAGAGCGAATGATAACTGGCATTTGAAACTTCTTAGCTAACTCCACTGCACGTGGATGTATGACATGTGATCCTAAATGAGAAAGCTCCAACATTTCATCATAGGAAATTTCCTGGAGCTTTTTTGCCTTTGCAACAAAGCGTGGATCTGCTGTATAAACACCGTCAACATTCGTGTATATGTCCGTTCGCTCAGCATCTAATGCTACTGCAAGCGCTACTGCCGTCGTTTCAGTTCCACCTTTCCCAAGTGTTGTTATATTTTGCCCATTGTCAATGCCTTGATCTCCAGCAATGACTACAATTTGTCCTTGTACAAAATGTTCTTCGATACGACTGACATCGATATGATCTATTCGAGCATGACTATACATACAATCGGTGTAAATGCCAGCTTGCCATCCTGTTAGTGACACCGCGTTATAGCCCGCTTCCTGTATTGCAATCGCAAACATGGAGCTCGATAACTGAGAGCATGAAGACACGACTGCATCTAATTCACGCTTTGATATATCGTCCGTGAGATTATGTACGTTCATTTTCACATCTTGTACCGTTTGTCTCATTGCTGCAACTACCACTACCACATCAAAACCTCTATCTCTTTCAGCAATAGCTTTTCGAGCAGCCTCTTGAATTTGTTCGGTTGATGCTAATGCAACTCCTCCAAATTTCATCACTATTCTAGTCATTTCTTTCGTTCTCCTTTCCAGTCATGTATTTCACCTAATGTGAGGTGTAAACAGTCTCTAGAAAACTAAAAAAAGCAGCCTTCACAAAACGTGAAAGCTGCCTATTACATGTACAATAATCGAAACTTGCGCATGTGTGATAGCTCTCCGAAACGTTCAGAATCGACAGTCTTACATTTCTTAAATGCAAAACCAGCACAACAGCGGAAACAACAATGCTGTACTTCGGCAAGCTCCCCTTTCACACAATGTCTCAGGATTTGTTCATCCTCTATTGCGTTACTTTTGAATCTTGCACCTCTATCATCACCTTAAAAGTGAATGTATTAAGTTTGTTTCGCCCTTGCATACACAAGTAGGCTGTTAACATTGGACAACAATGTTATTTATAACCTTAGCATATGTCTATCCCTTTGACAATGACTCCTGCTGAAAATAGGCATAAATAAGGCTTGCTAATTTTGCAGGCATCCCGGCTTCTTGTAAAGCTAGCTCACTAGCTTCGCGTATTTTCTTAACAGAGCCAAAGTGTTTAAGTAACTGTTGTTTTCGTTTGGGACCGATACCCTCAATTTGATCCAGCACAGATTGAATGGCATGCTTCTCATGTTGTTGGCGTAAGAATGTAATCGCAAAACGATGGACTTCATCTTGAATTCGTTGTAATAAATAAAAACCATCACTTGTCCGTTTTAAGGCAATAACTTCAGGCGGATCACCAAATAAGAGCTGAGATGTATTATGTTTGTCATCCTTTGCTAAACCAGCTATTGGTATGACCAGTCCGAGCTCATCTTCTAATACTTCACGCGCTACTTCCATTTGCCCCTTACCACCATCAATCAGGACAAGATCTGGTAGCGGCAGTCCTTCCTTCAAAACACGCGTATAGCGTCGGCGGATTACCTCTTGCATGGCACCATAATCATCATGCTTAGCTGCTGTACGGGTTTTATATTTGCGATATTCTTTTTTTGCAGGTTTGCCATCAATGAATACTACCATAGCTGATACCGCGTCCGTTCCATGCATATGACTATTATCAAAAGCTTCAATTCGTAATGGTGATGAAATGCCCAATGCATCACCAAGTGCCTCACAAGCACCTATAGTACGTTCTTCTTGTCGTTCTATGAGCTGGAATTTAGCTGCCACTGCAATCTCCGCATTTTTCGTCGCTAAATCCACCAACTCCTTTTTTTGGCCTCTTTTTGGTGTGAGTACTTTAATGCCTAGCAATTCAGTTAAAATGGCACCATCAATTGTTTGCGGAATAAAAACTTCTTTCGGCTTAATATGTTCTGGTTTTTCATAAAACCGTCCAACAAATGTTAAAAACTCTTCCTCTGCGTCTTGATAGATCGGGAAAATAGAAACGTCACGTTCTATAAGTTTACCCTGCCGAACAAAGAAAACCTGAACACACATCCACCCCTTTTCCACGGCATACCCAAAGACATCGCGGTTAGTTGTATCACTTGATACTATTTTTTGCTTCTGCATGACCGTATCAATGTGGGCAATTTGATCACGAAACTCCTTTGCACGTTCAAACTCCAAGTTTTCGGCAGCCGCAAGCATTTTTACTTCAAGCTCCTTTTTGACTGCCTCAACACCACCATTAAGAAACTTCGTCATATCCTCAATCATTTCTTGATAAACGTGACCCTCAATTTCTTTAACACAAGGTGCTATGCATTGACCCATGTGATAATACAAGCAAACTTTAGAAGGTAGTTGTACACATTTTCGTAGTGGATATAAGCGGTCCAGCAGCTTTTTCGTTTCACTTGCCGCATAGGCATTGGGATACGGTCCAAAATATTTAGCCTTATCTTTTTTTACTTTACGTGTCGTAATAAGACGAGGATGTTTTTCATTCGTAATTTTTAAATATGGATATGTCTTATCATCCGTCAACATGACATTGTATTTTGGGTCATGCAGTTTAATAAGATTCAGCTCTAAAATAAGTGCTTCAATATTAGATGATGTCACGATATACTCAAAATCTTCTATTTCGCTTACAAGTCGTTGCGTTTTACCTTCATGTGTTCCAGTAAAGTAAGAACGCACTCGATTTTTCAGTACTTTCGCTTTACCGACATAAATGATGGTCCCCTGTCGATCCTTCATCAAATAGCAGCCAGGCTGATCTGGTAGAATATCAAGTTTACGTTTGATTAAATCGTTCATTACCTACCTGCCCCCTACGTAAAATTCCCTTCAATGAATCTTTTATTTTTCTTTTATTATATAACGAAAAAAAGCCGAACACATCAATTGATGGCTCGGCTTTTGTGAACTTCATTCATTACGCATGTTTTGCGATAAATGCTTCTAAAGCTTCTTTAGGTTGGAAACCTACAGTTTTGTCAACTAATTCTCCATCTTTAAATAATAATAATGATGGGATTGACATGATTTGGTACTCAGCAGCAGTACCTTGGTTGTTGTCTACGTCAACTTTTACAATTTTAGCCGCACTACCTGCAGCGTCCATTTCTTCAAGAACTGGCCCAATCATTTTACAAGGTCCGCACCAAGCAGCCCAAAAGTCTACTAGTACTAACCCTTCTTTAATATCGTTGTGGAACGTAGCATCTGTTGCATGTACAATTGCCATTTGAAATCCTCCTTAAACTTACTATGTTTGTAGTATAGCATGGATAAATTCACTTGAGCGAACAATCTGCCTGCAATGTATTTTTTATGAAAAACCGTGTCGAAAAATTAAACGACGTCGATTAATTTGTTTGATAACGACCTTTCCATAAATAAGTTAACGTAATGAAAATGTAGATTGCTAATGTAATACCTGTCACGATTATCGATGTGGTAAAAATAATACCAATTAAGATGGTACTTAACGCAATAATCGCTATCCAAGTTGTATAAGGGTACCATTTCACTTCATACACACTTGTGTTGGTTGATTGTTTTTTTCTAGATTTTAGATGAGCTATAGCGATAATTAACCAAATAAATAACACCGTGTATCCAAGTGATCCCATCAGAAAATCAAAGGTCTTGCTTCCTGCATATAACGAAAGGATGACACCTAAATATAATGCTAATGTACACATCAAAATCGCATACACGGGAACATTCCTTTTGGACAATTGGCCAAAAATTTTAGGAACACGTCCATCTACAGCTTGTGTATACAGTACACGTGATGAACCATAAAGGCCAGAATTCATAGAAGAAATAATGGCAAGTAATACTACTGCGTTCATAATATGATCTGCACCAGGAATTCCGATCATTTTAAATACCATTACAAATGGACTTTCAGGCACACCATTCACTTCATTCCAAGGAATCAAACTAACGATAATAAAGAACGGCAGCAGATAGAAGGTAACAATACGCACCAATGTACTACGTACAGCTTTTGGTACTACTTTTTCAGGGTTTTTCGTTTCAGCTAATGTAATCCCAATGATTTCTGTTCCACCATAAGAATAGATCACCACAAGCATAGCAGCAATTAATCCCTTTGATCCATTTGGAAAAAAACCACCATGGGATGTTAAGTTAGAAAAACCTACAGCACTATGATGACCAAATGAGACAAGCAGTAAAATAAGTCCTGCAATGATGAATATAATAATAACAGTAATTTTAATCAATGCTAGCCAGTATTCCGTTTCAGCAAAAATCTTTACGGATAACAGATTAATGGCTGTCACTAACACCGAAACAGACAGGGCCAAAATCCAAATTGGGTATTGCGGTAACCAATATTGAATAAAAATAGCAGCAACTACAGATTCTGCTGCAATATTTAAAACCCACATTTTCCAATAGATCCAATCTAGAAAATAAGCTGGATATTTGCCTAAGACAGATTCAACTAAATCTCTAAACGTTCTTGCATCTTTATTGCGAACGGCCATTTCTGCAAGACCTTGCATAACAAATAATAAAATAATGCCCCCTAATAAATAAGCAATGAGCACCGATGGCCCTGCCATATCAATGGCTGCACTACTTCCTTTAAATAACCCTGCACCAATGGCACCACCTAATGCCATCATCGTGATGTGACGTGAGGTCATTGTTCGTTTTAATTGTTGTTGATTGTTCTTTTCCACTTTCTTACCTCCTAAAAATCAAAAAGGCATACCGTCTGTTCCTTCATCATCAAATGAAAGAAGAGACGATATGCCATAAGCAAACCGCGGTACCACTCTAATTGGTTCTTTAAGAACCCAACTTAAAAACCTTGTAACGAAGGTTAACCGTCAAACAAATAGAATAATCTGATAATTCCATTTATCTTACCACTCCTAGGCAAGTTCAAAGTCTTATTGGACTGCGTTGCACCAACCCGCAGCTCTCTTTACCGAATAATGAGCTTTTACTACTCCTAATCTTTGCGTTTAAAAACATTATTATTGAAAATTTAATGATTATTCAACACTATAATGGCTTCTGTTAATTATGTCAATATTTTATTTTGCAATAATTTTCAAATAGTAGTTCTTGCTTTGTGAAATTAAAAAAGCAGGAAGGATCAGCCTTCCTGCAATAACCTTTAAGCATTCACTTTTAAAGCTTTAAATTCTTCAATTAAAAGCGGAATCACTTCAAATAAATCTCCAACAATTCCGTAGTCCGCTACTTTGAAAATATTTGCTTCAGGATCTTTATTGATAGCAACAATCACTTTAGAATTTGACATTCCTGCTAAATGTTGAATAGCTCCAGAAATACCAGCTGCAATATAGAGATCCGGTGTTACTACCTTACCTGTTTGACCAATTTGAAGTGAATAGTCACAATACTCAGCGTCACATGCACCACGTGATGCTCCTACTGCACCGCTAAGTAAATCTGCAAGCTCTTTTAGTGGTTCAAAGCCTTCTTCAGATTTTACACCGCGACCACCAGCAACAACTACTTTTGCTTCTGATAAATCAACACCTTCTGAAGATTTACGAACAACCTCTTTAATAATTGTGCGAAGGTTTGTAATTTCTACAGTAATGGCAGAAACATCTCCTGTTTTACCGTCAACTTTTTCTAAAGGTGTAATGTTATTTGGACGAATAGATGCTAACACAATACCGTCTTTTACTTTCACTTTTTCAAAAGCTTTACCAGAGTAGATTGGTCGGATGAATACAATATCATCGCCTGCACCCTCAATGGTAGTAACATCAGATACTAAACCTGCTTGTAATTTACTTGCGATTTTTGGTGATAAATCCTTACCATTTGCTGTATGGCCAAAGACAATACCAGCTGGTTTTTCTTGCTCGATAACAGCTAATAGTGCTTGACTATAGCCATCAGATGTATATTGTTTTAAATGTGGGTGTTCCACTGTCACAACTCGATCAGCACCATATTCAAATAATGGACCTGTTAAATTTGCTACAGCATCCCCTAAAAGCACCCCTACAACCTCGCCGCCATCAGCGATTTGTTTTGCAGCTGCAATTGCTTCGAAAGAAACATTACGTAAGCTTCCTTCACGAACTTCACTTAATACTAATACTTTTTTTGACATAGCATATTCCCTCCGTTACCCTTTAAGAT
>Ga0213823_1000054_pt1 | contig 117962 bp, 112 predicted proteins | sample MC6MC0907MG_FD_179887 | JGI IMG/M metagenome (GOLD analysis project Ga0213823, IMG submission 179887) | Enriched soil aggregate microbial communities from Iowa State University, Ames, United States - MC6-MC0907-MG | ecosystem: Environmental > Terrestrial > Soil > Unclassified | place: USA... | reverse complement strand
TGGGTCGAACTTCCACCAGCGTTCTTCTTCGCTGGCGTCCGGCTGGGCCTGGAAGCTGACTTCCGGGTACAGCTCGGCGTGCTCGCCCAGCGGCAGTTCCAGGTACTCGTCCGGGCACGGCAGCGGGTACGGGTGCAGCTTGCGCTCAGGGAAGCCTTGCACCGCGGCGCGGGTGTTGCGGAACAGCACGCGGCCGGTGCCGTGGCGGTCCAGCAACTCGCGCACCAGGCGCGCGCTGGCTTCAGTGTCGCCGTCGTTGACGGCGGCGAGCAGGGCTTCGCCTTCGTTGCCGAGGAAATTGTGGATGGTCTTGTGCGCTTCTGGCGACAGGCGCCCTTTATCCAGCAACTCCTGCACGGCTTCGGCCACCGGGCGATAGTTTTCGCTCTCGGCACGGAAGGCGGCCAGGTCGTGGAAGCGGTTCGGGTCGAGCAGGCGCAGACGGGCGAAGTGGCTGTCCTGGCCCAGTTGTTCCGGGGTGGCGGTGAGCAGCAGGACACCGGGGATCACCTCGGCCAGCTGTTCCACCAGCGCGTATTCCGGGCTGACCTGGTCTTCGTGCCACACCAGGTGGTGCGCTTCGTCGACCACCATCAGGTCCCAGCCGGCGGCGAACAGCGCGTCCTGGGCCTTCTCGTCGTCCACCAGCCATTCCAGGGCCACCAGGGCGAGCTGGGTATCTTCGAAGGGGTTGGCGGCATCGCTTTCGATAAAACGCTCTTCGTCGAACAGCGCAACCTGCAGGTTGAAGCGCCGGCGCATTTCCACCAGCCACTGGTGCTGCAGGTTCTCCGGGACCAGGATCAGCACGCGGCTGGCGCGGCCCGACAGCAGCTGGCGGTGGATTACCAGGCCGGCTTCGATGGTCTTGCCCAGGCCCACTTCGTCCGCCAGCAGAACCCGCGGCGCGATACGGTCGGCGACTTCACGGGCAATGTGCAGCTGATGGGCGATAGGCTGGGCGCGTACGCCACCCAGGCCCCACAGCGACGATTGCAGCTGGCGGCTGGTGTGTTCCAGGGTGTGGTAGCGCAGGGAGAACCAGGCCAGCGGGTCGATCTGCCCGGCGAACAGACGGTCGCTGGCCAGGCGGAACTGGATGAAGTTCGAGAGTTGGGTTTCCGGCAGGGTGACGACTTCGTTCTGCCCGTTGAGGCCGTGGTAGACCAGCAGGCCGTCGACGTCGTCGACTTCGCGCACGGTCATTTTCCAGCCTTCGAAGTGGGTGATGGTGTCACCCGGGGAAAACCTCACGCGAGTGAGGGGCGCATTCCGTAGCGCATACTGGCGAGTGTCGCCAGTGGCCGGATAGAGCACGGTCAGCAAGCGGCCGTCCTGTGCCAGAACGGTGCCTAGACCTAGCTCGGCTTCGCTGTCACTAATCCAGCGTTGCCCCGGTTGATACTGCTGCGCCATGCTGCCTGACTCCCGCCTTGAAAAAGCCGACTATGTTAACGGATCGGCGGCCTCAGGCCAAAGAACTCTAACAAAAACAACTACGCTGGAAGGTAGTGTATCGGGCGCATTTATCGTGGTCTGGGCACTATCGGGTGACGACTGGGTCACAAGTTTGCGACCGATGGCTCAAGTCGCCCCCGCAGCAGCCGACAGCCTGCCGACAGGAGACCAATAATATGCTGCCCCCGATGCTGCCCTTGAGTGCCGTGCCCGTGACCTCCCAGCAGGATCCGATCCGGCCGCGTCCGGATATCCCGCCGGTGGTACCGGTGCAACAGAGTTCCAACGAAAGCACCATCGACCTGCAAAAGCGCGATGCCGAACAGTCGGCGCTGCTGCTGCGCGAAGAACAGCAGCGCCAGCAGCAAAGGCACAAACGCCAGCGCGAAGCCGAGGCTGCGGACGACCCCGAACTGCACCTGGCCGTGCCCGGGGACGAGTTGAATGCCGACAACACCGTGCCGGTGGCGCCGTTGATCGAGGATGCGCCACGCCAGGGGCTGTGGGTCGACGTCGAGGTCTAGATGCTGTTCCTTGATGCCTGCGACAGTGGCGCGCAAGGGATCACAGGGGGCACTTCGCGCGATGCTGGTCAAACGACGGACCCCCTTTAATTGCGCTCAATATCCGCCGATCACTGGTCAGGCGCCGCGTCACGCCGCATTATTGGCAAACCCGCAAGGGCCGCAGCCGCGCTATCGCTATATAGAGGCTCCGGTCGACATAGACCTGAACGATGCAAGCCAACGCCATGAGCCAAGACGACAACCTGATCGACCTGAACGCCGAACGTGCCAAGCGTGTGCATGACTTGAAGGAAAAGCGCCTGAACGAAGTGCGTCAGGCATTCGAGCAGGCAATGCCTTTGGGCAAGCCGAAGAAGAAACCGAAAAAGCCGAAAAAGCGCTGAACCGGGCGCGATCTGTTGATGTAAGTCAGTTATTTCCCCTCCCTGTCGTCCTGTCTGGGGCGACCATTGACCCCGGTCAATTTTCCCCGCCGCCTCTTTGGTTAACTTAGCCCCATCGCAACAGGGCAAGAGCAGGAGGCCAGTCATGTTTTTCGACAATGTGGTGATCGCCGGAGTGCTGACTGTCGGCCTCATGGTTCTGTTTTTCGCCGGGTTTGGATTTTTCATCTGGAAAGATGCGCATAAACGCAAAAAACCTTAAGTCTTTCCGGTAACGAGCACGCAAGGCATTTTGGGCAACTTCGGTTGCCCTTTTTTTTGCCTGTGTGTTTTGTGGCAAAGCCCTCATTTATTTCAGGCACAAAAAAAGGTGCGACCCGAGGGGCGCACCTTTTTTGTCGCGAACTGAACGAATCAGGTCCCGAGGGCTTTCGAGGCCAGCCAGAACAGACCGGCCGACAGCGCCACGGTTGCCGGCAGGGTCAGCACCCAGGCCAGCAGGATGGTGCGCACGGTGCCGCTTTGCAGGCCGCTTTTGTTGGCGACCATGGTTCCCGCCACGCCCGAAGACAGTACGTGGGTGGTCGATACCGGCAGGCTGAAGATATTGGCCATGCCGATCAGGCCGGCGGCGGTGATCTGCGCCGACATGCCCTGGGCATAGGTCATGCCTTGCTTGCCGATCTTCTCGCCGATGGTCTGTACCACGCGTTTCCAGCCGATCATGGTCCCCAGGCCAAGGGCCAGGGCCACGGCCAGGATCACCCAGAACGGCGCGTACTCGGTGGTGGCGGTCAAGTCTTTGCGCAACTTGTCCAGGTCAGCCTTTTCACGGGCGGCGAGGTGCGGCAGCTTGCCGACCTTCTTCGCGGTGTCGTCCAGGCAGAGCAGGTAGCGACGCACTTCGATACGGCTTTCGGCCGGCAGCGAGTGATAGTCGGCGACACCCTTGAGGGTGCCCAGCAGCGCGGCGATGGTCGGTTCGGTCTGCTGCGGGTTGCAGCGGAACTTGCCTGGCAGGTCGTCTTTCACGCTTTTGCCCAGGGCCAGGAACTCGCCCAGGGAGTCCTCGTTACGCTGATAGAACTGGCTCAGGTGCAGGGTGGCGTCGCGGGTACGTTCGATCTGGTAGGTGGTGCTGTTCAGGTCGAGCACGAACTGCGCGGGCACGATACCGATCAATACCAGCATGATCAGGCCGATGCCTTTCTGGCCGTCGTTGGAACCGTGCACGAAGCTCACGGCCATGGCCGAGATCACCAGCACCAGGCGATTCCAGAAGGGCGGGTGTTTCTTGTCGTCGACCTTGCGACGTTGTTCCGGGGTCTTGTGCATCTTCGAGATCGGGCGCCACCACTTCAGGCCGATCAGCACCAGGGCGGCAATCAGGAAGCCGGCCATGGGCGAGAACACCAGGGAAGCACCGATATCGATCGCCTTCTGCCAGTTCACGCCATCGCCCAGCGGGATGTCGTTGAGCAGGGCATTGGCCAGGCCGACACCGAGGATCGAACCGATCAGGGTGTGGGAGCTGGAGGCGGGAATACCGAAGTACCAGGTGCCCAGGTTCCAGGTGATGGCCGCGGCCAGCAACGAGAAGACCATGGCCAGGCCGTGGCCGGTGTTGACATTGATCAGCAGCTCGACCGGCAGCAGATGGACGATGGCATAGGCCACGCCGACACCGCCCAGCAGCACGCCGAGGAAATTGAATACACCGGAAAAGAATACGGCCAGGTGCGGCGGCATGGCTTTGGTGTAGATAACAGTGGCAACCGCATTTGCGGTGTCATGAAAGCCGTTGATGAACTCGTAGGCGAGGACAAAAGCCAGGGCGAGCAAGAGGCTCACAAGCACCCAAGCATCCAGTCCGCTGAATAAATCGATCATGAAGGTTTTCTGACCCGGTCATAAGGGGGCGCGATTATGCCAGAAAACCCTGGTAATCGATGCACTAGGTGCTGGTTGGTAACATTCTTCAACGAAAAAGCCGGAGGCAGGCCAATGGCCATGCCTTTTTTCGGGGCATGGGCAAGCCATTGATTTTACTGGGGCTCATCCTCAAGGTCAGGGGCGAAACGTTGAGCCAAATGTCTCAAACGCTTGTATGAAATTTCAGTTTCATGACGTTTTTTGAGCCCTTGGGAGCCATTCGCTGCCACACGGCAGATGCTAGGCCGACCTTGCGATCGACCTTTATCTGCAAGGGCATCGAGCCGTGCGAAAGTTTCAGGCGAACAGCGTCACGGCTGGTCTGCCTTGAGCTCTTTTTCCATCTTTTGCAGTTCTTGGGTGAAGGCCTGGTCGAGAACGCTGGCGCGCTTGCGCCAGGGTTTGCGTTCCGGTTCAGGCTGGGCGGCGTAGGTGGTGACTTCGCCTCCGTAAACTTCCTTGTAACGTTGTTCCTGGCGCTCAAGCTCCGCGCGCAGTTCGTCTTTCGTCACAGTGTTACCTAACTGAGTTGAGATTATCCCGATGATACGCATTGCCTAGATCGGGTTTATCAAACCGCTTCGTACTCGGCTCGATTAAAGGAGCCAGAATTGCGATGGGGCTCGCCAAACCGCTTCTTGTTGCATGCGGCCACGCCATCGGACAAGAACAGCTGTCGTAGCAACAGTTACTTTTTTGCAGCGCATTGGCCGGGCATATTGAGATGAGCGTCAAGCGCTTGCTGCAGGAGGCGTCATTTACTGTACGCAACCTGATGATGCTGCCGAACGCAGAAAAGCGTCGGTGATCACTTTGCTCATTATAGCGGCGGCCATGAATAACTCTATCGGCAATAAGTTAAAAATCGTCAACTTGATATCAGGGTTTTGTTACACGAAAGTTTTAATCCGGATGACGAGAGCAGTTCTGTAACAAGGCCTGACAAGTTGCCTGGACTAATGCGGAAGAAATGAGAGTTTTATTGGCGGCGAAAAAGCGGCACATCCCATGGCAGGCATTTATCGCGATGGATTGCGATTATCGGTCGATGGTTCGATAATCGCCCAATGTTGGCCGTGCAGGCTTGTGCATCCTCTTCAGTACGGCTTGTAATAAGCCGGACTTCCGTCGCAGAGAACCTGAAATGAACGATCAATTGCGTAATTCCTTCGCTTCCGCCGCGCCGCCGATTGTCGCTTCGCCGGCCAAGCGGATTCAGGCGCTGACGGGTGATCCGGATTTCATGACCTCTCTGGCTCGCGGCCTGGCAGTGGTCCAGGCCTTTCAGGAGCGCAAGCGCCATCTGACCATCGCCCAGATCAGCCACCGTACGGAGATTCCCCGTGCCGCCGTGCGCCGCTGCCTGCATACCTTGATCAAGCTCGGTTACGCCACCACCGATGGCCGCACCTATTCGTTGCTGCCCAAGGTGCTGACGTTGGGGCATGCCTATCTGTCTTCCACACCGCTGGCGGTGTCGGCCCAGCCTTACCTGGACCGCATGAGCGAGCAACTGCACGAAGCCTGCAACATGGCCACCCTGGAAGGCGACGACATTCTGTACATCGCCCGTTCGGCCACCACCCAGCGCCTGATCTCGGTCGATCTCTCGGTGGGTGGGCGCCTGCCGGCCTACTGCACATCCATGGGGCGGATCCTGCTGGCGGCGCTGGATGACGCCTCGTTGCGCGAATACCTCGACCATGCCGACCTGCAAGCCAAGACCAGCCGTACCCTGCACACGCCGCAGGCGCTGCTCGAATGCCTGCAACAGGTCCGGCAGCAGGGCTGGTGCATCGTCGATCAGGAACTGGAACAAGGCCTGCGCTCCATCGCCGTACCGGTGTACGACGCTTCGGGCCAGGTCCTGGCCGCGCTCAACGTCAGCACCCATGCCGGCCGCGTCAGCCGCGCCGAGCTGGAGCAGCGCTTCTTGCCGGGCCTGCTCAGCGCCAGTCGCGACCTCAGCGCCCAATTGTTCGCTTGAGGGCTGTCTGCTTAAGCTGTTCGATAAACGCACAGATACGCGCTTGCTGAATTGACGCTCTTTCCCTTGCCTCATTAATGTCGCGGCAGCGTCATCCGGCCACTGGAGCACTGCCTCTCCAATGGCCGCATGGCGACCCCCATAATAATGAAGAGGCCAGCCCCCATGAGCATCGCCCGCGCGCCCAGCCGCGCCCCTCTATCCTGCCTTCGCCTGCCGACGGCCTGATCCCGCAAGACCCTTTCGATCTGAACCGACCAGCTCTGGCTGGCACCTGTGCGCCTGCGTTTTTCGCGTGGAATAAAAATAATGAACCAGCCTCAATCCGCTGTAGGGAACTGCCTCGATGTGCAGTCCTTTATCAATGCCCAGCCGCTGTCGCGCTATCAGTGGCGGGTGGTGATCCTGTGTTTCCTGATTGTCTTCCTCGATGGCCTCGATACCGCGGCCATGGGCTTTATCGCGCCGGCGCTGTCCCAGGATTGGGGCATCGACCGCGCCAGCCTCGGCCCGGTGATGAGTGCCGCGCTGATCGGCATGGTCTTCGGGGCTCTGGGCTCCGGCCCGCTGGCTGACCGCTTCGGGCGCAAAGTGGTGCTGGTGGGGGCGGTGCTGCTGTTCGGTGCCTTCAGCCTGGCGTCGGCCTACAGCAGCAATGTCGACCAGTTGCTGGTGCTGCGTTTCCTGACCGGCCTGGGCCTGGGCGCCGGCATGCCGAATGCCACCACGCTGCTTTCCGAATACACCCCCGAGCGCCACAAGTCGTTGCTGGTGACCAGCATGTTCTGTGGTTTCAACCTGGGCATGGCTGGCGGCGGTTTCATTTCCGCCAAGCTGATCCCGGCATTTGGCTGGCACAGCCTGTTGCTGATCGGCGGGATTTTGCCGTTGATCCTGGCGGTGGTGCTGCTGGTCTGGCTGCCGGAGTCGGCGCGTTACCTGGTGGTGCGCAATCGTGGTACCGACAAGGTACGAAAGGCCCTGGCGCCGATCGAGCCGGGCACGGTCGGCCAGGCCGCGAGCTTCAGCGTGCCGGAGCAGAAGACCGTGAAAGCGCGCAACGTGTTTGCGGTGATTTTCTCCGGGACCTACAGCGTCGGTACCTTGCTGTTGTGGCTGACCTATTTCATGGGGCTGGTGATCGTGTACCTGCTGACCAGCTGGCTGCCGACCCTGATGCGCGACAGCGGCGCAAGCATGGAGCAGGCGGCCTTTATCGGCGCACTGTTCCAGTTCGGCGGGGTACTCAGCGCGGTGGCGGTGGGCTGGGCCATGGACCGCTTCAACCCGCACAAGGTCATCGGCACCTTCTACCTGCTGGCCGGGGTCTTCGCCTACGCGGTCGGGCAAAGCCTGGGTAACATCACCTTGCTGGCGACCCTGGTGCTGGTCGCCGGCATGTGCGTCAACGGCGCGCAATCGGCGATGCCATCCCTGGCCGCGCGCTTCTATCCGACCCAGGGCCGCGCCACCGGCGTGTCGTGGATGCTCGGCATCGGTCGCTTCGGGGCGATCCTCGGGGCCTGGATGGGCGCCACGCTGCTGGGACTGGGCTGGAACTTCGAGCAAGTGCTGACCGCGCTGGTGATCCCGGCCGCGCTGGCGACCACGGCGGTGGTGATCAAGGGCATGGTCAGCCATGCGGACGCGACCTGAGCGAATGAGCAAGGCGCTCCTGAAGGGAGCGCTGAATACCTGTAGCCGCTGCCGCAGGCTGCGATAAGGCCGAAGGCCTTCAGCGATCCTGAGATCTTCGCGACCGTTTCGGTCGATCGCAGCCTGCGGCAGCGACCACAACACAATCGATAGTCAGACAACAATCTGTTCGATAAACGAACGCTCAGTCGATTATCGGATTGTTTGGCTTTTTCCCTCGGCTTAATCTTCAGTCACTCCGGCGCATCCTTCGGCGCCTTTTTCTTCCAGTCGCTCAATAACAATCGGGAGATCCCCCATGGCTGAAATCCTTTCGCTGCACGACGCGGTGAAGCAGTTCGTCAACGACGGCGATACCGTCGCGCTCGAAGGCTTCACCCACCTGATCCCCACGGCCGCGGGTCATGAAATCATTCGCCAGGGCAAAAAAGACCTGACCCTGGTACGGATGACCCCTGACCTGATCTACGACCAGTTGATCGGTGCCGGTTGTGCCCGCAAGCTGATTTTCTCCTGGGGCGGCAACCCGGGCGTCGGCTCCCTGCATCGCCTGCGGGACGCGGTCGAGAAGCAATGGCCGCACCCCCTGGAAATCGAAGAACACAGCCACGCCGACCTGGCCAACGCCTACGTGGCGGGCGCCTCGGGCCTGCCATTCGCGGTCTTGCGCGCTTATGCCGGTTCCGACCTGCCGAAGGTCAACCCGCTGATCAAGAGCGTGACCTGCCCATTCACCGGTGAAGTGCTGGCGGCGGTGCCATCGGTACGTCCTGACGTCACCGTGATCCATGCGCAGAAAGCCGACCGCAAGGGCAACGTGCTGTTGTGGGGCATTCTTGGCGTACAGAAGGAAGCCGCCCTGGCCGCCAAGCGCTGCATCGTCACTGTGGAAGAAATCGTCGACGACCTGAACGCCCCGATGAACGCCTGCGTGCTGCCGACCTGGGCCCTGAGCGCGGTCTGCCATGTGCCAGGCGGCGCCCATCCGTCCTACGCCCACGGGTACACCGAGCGCGACAACATCTTCTACCAGGCCTGGGACCCGATCGCCCGCGACCGTGAAACCTTCACCGCCTGGATCAACGAATACATCCGCGGCAGTGCTGACTTCAGCGAATTCCAGGCCAAGCTGGCCGCAGCAACGGGGGCCAAATAATGACTTACACCACCAATGAAATGATGACCGTTGCCGCCGCCCGCCGCCTGCAGAACGGCTCGGTGTGTTTTGTCGGGATCGGCCTGCCGTCCAAGGCCGCCAACCTGGCGCGCCTGACTTCGTCGCCGGACGTGGTGCTGATCTACGAGTCCGGTCCGATCGGCGCCAAGCCCAGCGTGCTGCCGCTGTCCATCGGTGATGGCGAGCTGGCCGAGACCGCGGACACCGTGGTGCCGACCGGCGAGATCTTCCGCTACTGGCTGCAAGGCGGGCGTATCGACGTCGGTTTCCTCGGCGCCGCCCAGGTCGACCGTTTCGGCAATATCAACACCACGGTGGTCGGCGATTACCACCAGCCGAAAGTCCGCCTGCCGGGCGCCGGTGGTGCGCCGGAGATCGCCGGCTCGGCCAAGAGCGTGCTGATCATCCTCAAGCAGTCGTCGCGTTCCTTTGTCGACAAGCTCGACTTCATCACCTCGGTCGGTCACGGCGAAGGCGGCGACTCGCGCAAACGCCTGGGCCTGCCAGGGGCCGGGCCGGTGGGGATCATCACCGACCTGTGCATCATGGAGCCGGAAGCCGGCACCCATGAATTCGTGGTGACCTCGCTGCACCCGGGCGTGACCCGCGAGCAGGTGGTCGCTGCCACCGGCTGGGCGATCCGTTTCGCCGACCAGGTGGCGGAAACCGCCGCCCCGACCGAGATCGAATTGACCGCCCTGCGTGACCTGGAAGCCCGCACCGCCGCGGCCCATGGCCAAACCCCGGGAGAAGCCTGATGCGCGAAGTGTTTATCTGTGACGCCATTCGTACCCCCATCGGCCGCTTTGGTGGCGGCCTGTCGACGGTGCGGGCCGACGATCTGGCCGCCGCGCCAATCAAGGCACTGATCGAGCGCAACCCGTCGGTGGACTGGAACGCGGTGGACGAGGTGTTCCTCGGTTGCGCCAACCAGGCCGGCGAAGACAATCGCAACGTGGCGCGCATGGCGCTGCTGCTGGCCGGGCTGCCGGAAACCATTCCGGGCGTGACCCTCAACCGCCTGTGCGCTTCGGGCATGGATGCCATCGGCACCGCCTTCCGCGCCATCGCCAGTGGCGAGATGGAGCTGGCCATCGCCGGCGGCGTCGAGTCGATGTCCCGCGCGCCCTTTGTCATGGGCAAGGCCGACACCGCCTTTTCGCGCAACATGAAGCTGGAAGACACCACCATCGGCTGGCGTTTCATCAACCCGCTGATGAAGGCCCAGTACGGCGTGGATGCGATGCCGCAGACCGCCGACAACGTCGCCGACGATTATCAGGTGTCGCGTGCCGACCAGGATGCGTTCGCCCTGCGCAGCCAGCAGCGCACCGCCGCGGCGCAGGCCGCCGGGTTCTTCGCCGAGGAAATCGTCCCGGTGCGTATCGTCCACAAGAAGGGCGAGACCGTGGTCGAGCAGGATGAGCACCCGCGGGCCGATACCTCGCTGGAAACCCTGGGCAAACTCAAGCCGGTCAACGGCCCGGACAAGACTGTCACCGCCGGCAACGCCTCGGGCGTCAACGACGGGGCGGCGGCGCTGATCCTGGCGTCGGCCGAGGCGGTGAAAAGGCACGGCCTGACCGCCCGTGCCCGGGTGCTGGGCATGGCCAGCGCCGGCGTGGCGCCACGGGTGATGGGCATCGGCCCGGTGCCGGCGGTGCGCAAGTTGACCGAACGCTTGGGCGTGGCGGTCAGCGATTTCGATGTGATCGAACTCAACGAAGCCTTCGCCAGCCAGGGCCTGGCAGTATTGCGCGAACTGGGCCTGGCGGACGACGCGCCACAGGTCAACCCCAACGGCGGCGCCATCGCCCTCGGCCATCCGCTGGGCATGAGCGGTGCGCGCCTGGTATTGACCGCGCTGCACCAGCTGGAAAAGACCGGTGGCAAGAAAGGCCTGGCGACCATGTGCGTGGGTGTCGGCCAGGGCCTGGCATTGGCCATCGAGCGCGTCTGACGCGCTTCTTATAAGAACGAGGAACGAGCATGACCGACAAGCCCGGTTACCGGCGGCCGCAACCAGGTACTCAGCCTGATTACCTGCACCCGGCCTACAAATCCACCAACACCCGCTCGCCGTCCAAGCCGCTGGTGTTCCTGCCCCATTCGCTGTCGGAAATCACCGGCCCGACCATCGGCGCCGATTACCTGCAGGACAAGGACAACGACCTGACCGCCCAGCATGCCGGCGAGCCCCAGGGCGAACGCATCATCATCCACGGCCGGGTGCTGGACGAGAACGGCCTGCCGGTACCGGGGATCCTGGTGGAGATCTGGCAGGCCAACGCCGCCGGTCGCTACAACCACGACCGCGACCTGCACGACGCACCGCTGGACCCGAACTTCACCGGCACCGGGCGTACTGTCACCGATGCCGATGGCTGGTACCAGTTCCAGACCATCAAGCCCGGTGCCTACCCCTGGGGTAACCACCACAATGCATGGCGTCCGGCGCATATCCACTTCTCGCTGTTCGGCCCGAGTATCCTCACGCGCCTGGTGACCCAGATGTATTTCCCCGGCGACCCGCTGCTGGCCTACGACCCGATCTACAACTGCGTGCCGGACACTAGCGCCAAGGAACGCCTGATCGCCAGCTTCGACCTGGAGAAAACCATTCCGTCCTACGCCCTCGGCTACCGTTGGGACATCGTCTTGCGCGGCCGCGATGCCACGCCGATGGAGAAATAAGATGACGCTGACTGCGACCACATCCCACACCGTCGGCCCGTACTACCACATCGGCCTGACCTGGCTGAACCGCGAAGACCTGACCCAGGCCGAGACCCTCGGCGAGCGGGTGGCGATCAGCGGCCAGGTGGTGGATGGCAACGGCGATTTCGTCAACGACGCCATGCTGGAAATCTGGCAGGCCAACGCGGTCGGCAAGTACGACCACCCGGAAGACGATCAGGCCAAGGCCCTGGACCCGAACTTCCAGGGCTTCGGCCGGGTGCCGGTGGATGGGGAAGGGCGTTTTTGCTTCACCACCATCAAGCCGGGTACCGTGCCTGGCCTGCAGGGTTCGACCCAGGCGCCGCACCTGGTGGTACTGGTATTTGCCCGGGGCCTGGTCAAGCACCTGCTGACCCGTATCTACTTCGACGGCGAGCCGGCCAACGCCGCCGATCCGCTGCTGGCCTGCGTGCCCGAAGAGCGTCGCGCCACCTTGCTGGCCAAGGCCGATGCGCCGGGCCACTACCAATGGAATGTGATCCTGCAGGGTACCGACGCGGAAACGGTGTTCTTCGATTATTGAGTGTGCCTGGGGGGATCGCGAGCAAGCTCGCTCCTACATGACCGCAGTTGAATCACGGCATCGTGACCGACCCATATCCTGTAGGAGCGAGCTTGCTCGCGATAAGGCCGAATAGGCCGACACCTCCAAGGTCGTCTTGCGGAACGGGACTGTTACAAAGTATGTCTAGACTCACCACGTCCCCAAAGAGTGAAAAGCCATGACAACGTTAACCAGTCACTACACGACCGAGGAGCGCAGCAAGAGGATCTTCGCGATCGTCGGCGCTTCCTCCGGCAACCTGGTCGAATGGTTCGACTTCTACGTCTATGCCTTCTGCGCGATCTATTTCGCCCCGGCGTTTTTCCCCTCCGACGACCCCACGGTGCAACTGCTCAATACCGCCGGCGTGTTCGCCGCCGGGTTCCTGATGCGTCCTATCGGCGGCTGGCTGTTCGGCCGGGTGGCCGACAAGCACGGGCGCAAGAATTCCATGATGATCTCGGTGCTGATGATGTGCGCCGGCTCCTTGGTCATCGCTTTCCTGCCGACCTACGCCAGCATCGGCGCCTGGGCGCCGGCGCTGCTGCTGATGGCGCGGCTGTTCCAGGGCCTGTCGGTGGGTGGTGAATATGGCACCACCGCGACCTACATGAGCGAAGTCGCGCTCAAGGGCCAGCGCGGGTTCTTCGCGTCCTTCCAGTACGTGACCCTGATCGGCGGGCAACTGCTGGCGGTGCTGGTGGTGGTGATCCTGCAACAGTTCCTCGACGAGGCGCAGCTCAAGGCCTGGGGCTGGCGGATTCCGTTCGTGATCGGCGCCATTGCCGCCCTGATCTCCCTGCTGCTGCGGCGCTCGCTGAAAGAAACCACCAGCAAGGAAATGCGTGAAGACAAGGACGCCGGCAGCGTGGCCGCGCTGTTCAAGCATCACTCGAAGGCCTTTGTCACGGTGCTGGGCTACACCGCCGGCGGCTCGCTGATTTTCTACACCTTCACCACCTATATGCAGAAATACCTGGTGAACACCGCCGGCATGCACGCCAAGACCGCCAGCTACATCATGACCGGCGCGCTGTTCCTGTACATGTGCATGCAGCCGCTGTTCGGCATGTTGGCGGACAAGATCGGCCGGCGTAACTCGATGCTCTGGTTCGGCGCGCTGGGCACGCTGTGCACCGTGCCTATCCTGCTGACCCTGAAAACCGTTACCAGCCCGTTCCTGGCCTTTGTGCTGATCACCCTGGCCCTGGCGATCGTCAGTTTCTACACCTCCATCAGCGGCCTGGTAAAAGCCGAGATGTTCCCGCCGCAAGTGCGGGCGCTGGGGGTCGGCCTGGCCTATGCGGTGGCCAACGCGCTGTTCGGCGGTTCGGCGGAATACGTGGCCCTGGGCCTGAAATCCCTGGGCATGGAAAACACCTTCTACTGGTACGTGACGGCGATGATGGCGATTGCCTTCCTGTTCAGCCTGCGCCTGCCGAAACAGGCGGCGTACCTGCACCACGATCTGTGACCTGTCCGCGTGCGTCCGTCGCGGACGCATGCCCCAAAGGATTGTTTATGAGCACACCGGCGAGCAACCAACTGTTCGATGCCTACTTCACCACCCGCGATATGCGCGCGGTGTTCTGCGACCAGGGGCGGGTCCAGGCCATGCTCGACTTCGAGGCCGCGCTGGCCCGGGCCGAGGCCCGGGTCGGGGTGATCCCGGCCGCGGCGGTGGCGCCGATCGAGGCGGCCTGCCGGGCCGGGCTCTATGATTTTGCCGCCCTGGGCCAGGCCATCGCCACGGCGGGCAACTCGGCGATTCCGCTGGTCAAGGCCCTGGGCCAACAGATCGCCAAGAGCGATGCCAGCGCCGAGCGTTATGTGCACCTGGGCGCCACCAGCCAGGATGTGATGGACAGTGGGCTGGTCCTGCAAGTGCGGCAGGCGCTGAACTTGATCGACAACGACCTGGCGCGCCTCGGCGGCATCCTGGCCGCCCAGGCCCAGCGTTATGCCGCCACCCCCATGGCCGGCCGCACCTGGCTGCAACATGCCACGCCGGTCACCCTCGGCATGAAGATCGCTGGCTGGCTGGGGGCAGTGAGCCGCAGCCGTGAGCGCCTGGCGCAGCTCAAGCCACGCCTGCTGGTGCTGCAGTTCGGCGGTGCCTCCGGCACCCTCGCGGCCCTGGGCGAGCAGGCCATGCCGATTGCCCAGGCCCTGGCCGAGGAGTTGCAACTGAGCTTGCCGGAACAGCCCTGGCATACCCAGCGCGACCGGCTGGTGGAGTTCGCTTCGGTGCTCGGCCTGATCGCCGGCAGCCTCGGCAAGCTCGGCCGTGACATCAGCCTGTTGATGCAGACCGAGGCGGCGGAAGTCTTCGAGCCGTCGGCGCCGGGCAAGGGCGGTTCCTCGACCATGCCGCACAAGCGCAACCCGGTGGGCGCGGCGGTGTTGATCGGCGCGGCGACCCGGGTTCCCGGGCTGCTGGCGACGATGTTCAGCGCCATGCCCCAGGAGCACGAACGCAGCCTGGGCCTGTGGCACGCCGAATGGGAAACCCTGCCGGAGATCTGCTGCCTGGTGTCCGGCGCCTTGCAACAGGCGCTGCTGGTGGCCGACGGGCTGGAAGTCGACGCCGCGCGCATGGCCAGGAACCTCGACCTGACCCAGGGGCTGGTGCTGGCGGAAGCCGTGAGCATCGCCCTGGCCCAGCGCCTGGGCCGCGAGACCGCGCACCATCTGTTGGAGCAATGCTGCAAGCGCGCGGTGGCCGAACAGCGGCATCTGCGCGCGGTGCTGGGGGATGAGCCGCAAGTGACCGCCGAGCTGTCGGCGGCGGAACTGGATCGCCTGCTGGACCCGGCGCATTACCTCGGCCAGGCGCAGGCCTGGGTCGAGCGCGCCGTGGCCGAACATTTAGCCTTGAACGCCTGAAGGAGACTGCCGTGGCATTCGTACAACTCGCCGATGGCGAATTGCATTACCAACTGGACGGCCCGGCCGATGCGCCGGTGCTGGTCCTGTCCAACTCCCTGGGTACCGACCTGCACATGTGGGATATGCAGATTCCGGTCTTTACCAAGCACTTCCGGGTGCTGCGTTTCGACACCCGCGGCCACGGCAAATCCCTGGTCACCGAAGGCCCCTACAGCATCGAGCAGTTGGGGCGCGACGTGCTGGCGCTGCTGGATGCCCTGCATATCCAGCGCGCGCATTTCTGCGGCCTGTCCATGGGCGGGCTGATCGGCCAGTGGCTGGGCATCAATGCCGGCGAGCGCCTGAACAAACTGGTGGTATGCAACACCGCGGCGAAGATCGGCGACCCATCGGTATGGAATCCACGCATCGAAACCGTGCTGCGCGATCGCCAGGCGGCCATGGTCGCATTGCGCGATGCCTCGATCGCCCGCTGGTTCACCCCGGACTTCGCCGCGGCGCACCCGGACCAGGCCAAGCTGATCACCGACATGCTGGCGGCTACCTCGCCCGAGGGTTATGCCGCCAACTGCGCGGCGGTGCGCGATGCGGATTTCCGTGATCAATTGTCGGCGATCGAGGCGCCGACCCTGGTGGTGTCCGGCACTGAAGACGCGGTCACGCCGCCCGCGGGCGGGCACTTCATCCAGGAGCGCGTGCGCGGTGCCGAATACGCCGAGTTCCATGCGGCGCACCTGTCCAACGTCCAGGCTGGCGCTGCGTTCAGCGAGCGGGTCGTGGCATTTTTGCTGGCCGACCAGCGTATTTAAGGAGCCCCCCGTGGACGAGAAGCAACGTTACGCCGAAGGCATGCAAGTGCGTCGCGCGGTGCTGGGCGATGCCCATGTCGATCGCAGCCTGAGCACCCTGACCGAGTTCAACTCGGAGTTCCAGGAAATGATCACCCGGCACGCCTGGGGCGATATCTGGACGCGTCCGGGCCTGCCGCGCCATACCCGCAGCCTGATCACCATCGCCATGCTGATCGGCATGAACCGCAACGAAGAGCTCAAGCTGCACCTGCGCGCCGCCGCCAACAATGGCGTGAGCCGCGCCGAGATCAAGGAAGTGATCATGCAGAGCGCGATCTACTGCGGCATTCCGGCGGCCAACGCGACCTTCCACCTGGCCGAGTCGGTGTGGGACGAGCTGGGCGTCGAATCCCGCGCCTGATAACCCACGACTTATAAAGAAACGCGGCGCCGAGCAACTCGGCGCCGCTGCGTTTTCCCTGTCGGAGCGAGCGTGCTTGCGATGAGCCTGAGAGCGCCGCGTTCAGCCCGTCAGTACGCGCCATCGTTGACGGTCATCGCGAGCAAGCTTCGCTCCTATAAAAACAAGGCCAGCCCCGGGGAATGGGGCTGGCCTTGTTTTTGGTGTGGGCGAGCGAGTGGGCTTACAGCAGGCTGAGCGGGTAGCTGATGATCAGGCGGTTCTCGTCGAACTCGTTGGTGCTGAAGTCGCGGCGCATGGTCGAGTTGCGCCATTTGACGTTGAGGTTCTTGAGCGTGCCGCTTTGCACGGTGTAGGCCAGTTCGCTCTCGCGTCCCCATTCCTTGCCGTCGGTGATGGTGCCGGTGTGCACGTTGTCGCCCTTGATGTAGCGGTTCATCAGGGTCAGGCCGGGGATGCCGACCGCGACGAAGTTGTAGTCATGGCGCAGCTGCCAGGATCTTTCCTGGGCGTTGTCGTAGCTGGCGTTGTAGCTGTCGTTGGCCAGGGTGCCGCCGCTGGTGCCGTTGACGCGCATCCAGGCGTTGTCGCCGGTGAGTTTCTGCAGGCCGACGTAGAAGGTGTGGCCGCCGTACTTGGCCGAGAACAGGCCCGACCAAGTCTTGTTGTCCAGGTCGCCGGCGCGGGCGCTGCCATCTTCCTTGCCGTAGAAGAAGCCGATGTTGGCGCCCAGGGTCCAGTCGCCCAGCGGCTGGCTGTGGATCAGGTTGAGGTATTGCTGGCTGTAGATGTCCTTGAGCTGGGCGTTCCACACCCCGACCTGGGTGCGCTTGTCGTTGAAGCTGTATTCGCCGCCCTGGAAGTTGAAGCGGTCGGAGGTGAAGGCCGCTTTGCCGGTCATCGACATGTCGCTCATGCTGCTGTCGTCACGCGGGCTGTTGGCGCGGAACTGGCCGCCGTAGAGGGTCAGGCCGTCAATTTCCTTCGAGGTGATCTGGCCGCCGCGGAAGGTCTGGGGCAGGGAGCGACCGTCGTCCGAGCGCAGGATCGGCAGCACCGGCATCCATTCGCCGACCTTGACCTCGGTCTGCGACAGGCGGGCCTTGAATGCCACGCCCGTGCGGCCGAAGTGGTCGGCCGGGCGCCCGTCGTGATCCAGCGGCAATAACTGGGTACCGCCGGTGCCTTTGCCGCCATCGAGCTTCAACGAGTACAGCCCCAGTACGTCCATGCCGAACCCGACGGTGCCTTGGGTGAAGCCGGATTTGGCGTCGAGGATGAAGCTCTGCGTCCATTCTTCAGCCTTGCCCTGGGCCTTGCCCGGGTTGGTGAAGTTGCGGTTGATGTAGAAGTTGCGCAGGTTCAGGTTGACCTTGGCGTCTTCGAGAAAGCCGGACTCCGCGGCCATGACCGGCAGGGCCGTGCCGGCGATGCCGACGGCCAGCAGGCTGGGCAGCAGTGAATAGGGAGTGCAAGTGGATGGCTTCATGGATCGGGCTCTCTAATTGTTAGGGGTGAGGCTGGGCGCTGCGGCAACGTCAGGTTGCAGACAAGGTTGAAACCGGGAGGGTGGAGGGAACGGAATCAGCCGGAGCGGGCAGGGCGCGGGGTCATGATGACGAACCTGTTGTTATTGGTTTTTGCAGGTGCGGGGAATGGTGCGTTGGATCAACGACCCTGTTCAATTGGCCTTGGCGGGTTTTGGGCGATTAACGAACACAAGTGACGGCGGTCTTCGGCCCATAAAAAAACCCACCGCAAGGTGGGTTTTTTCAAGCGGCATGCACTCAGAACAGCTTCAGTGGCGGTGCCTCTTTGCTCACTTCCACTTTCTGCGAACCTTGCTCGTTCCAACCGCCGCCCAGGGCCTTGTACAGGTTGACCTCGCTGGTCAGCTGCGCAAGCCGGTCGGTGATCAACGCTTGCTGCGCGCTGAACAGCGAGCGCTGGGCGTCGAGGAACGTCAGGTTGCTGTCGACACCGATGCGGTAGCGACGCTCGGCCAGGCGGTAGTAGTCCTGGTTGGCGTTGACGAAGTCACGCTGGGCCTGCAACTGCTGGTTGTAGGTCTGGCGCGCGGCCAGGCCATCGGAGACTTCCTGGAAGGCGGTCTGGATGGACTTCTCGTACTGCGCGACGTTGATGTCTTTCTGGATTTTCGAGTAATCCAGGCTGGCGCGCAGGCTGCCGGCGTTGAAGATCGGGATATTGATCTGCGGCGCGAACGACCAGGTGCCCGAGCCGCCCTTGAACAGGCCGCCCATATCCGGGCTCAAGGTCCCGGCATTGGCGGTCAGGCTGATGCTCGGGAAGAACGCCGCGCGTGCCGCGCCAATACTGGCGTTGGCGGCTTTCAGGTTGTGCTCGGCGGCGAGGATGTCCGGACGGCGTTGCAGCAGTTCCGACGGCAGGCCGGCGGGCAACTCGCTGAGCAGGTCGGCCGACAACGGCTGCGGGCTCGGCAGGTTGGCCGGGATCGAGGTACCCAGCAGCAGGGTCAGGCTGTTTTCGTCCTGGGCCACCTGGCGGGTATAACGCGCCAGTTGCACCCGGGCGTTTTCCACCGAGGTCCGCGCCTGGCTCAGGTCCAGGGCCGAGGCCACGCCGACTTCGTTGCTGCGCGAGGTGAGGCGGTAGCTCTCCTCGTAGGCCGCCAGGGTGTCCTGGGTCAGCTTGAGCAGTTCCTTGTCGGCCTGCCAGGTCAGGTAGGCATTGGCCACGCTGGCCACCAGGCTGATCTGCGTGCTGCGCCGGGCTTCTTCGCTGGAGAAGTAGGTCTGCAAGGCCTGCTCGCTCAAACTGCGAACGCGACCGAACAGGTCCAGCTCATAAGCGCTGACACCCAGGGTTGCCGAGTACTGGCTGGAGATGGCCGCTTCACCGGTCTGCGACAACCGTGCCGGGGTACGTTGACGGCTGCCGCTGCCGTTGGCCGAAACCGCCGGGAACAGGTCCGCGCGCTGGATCTGGTACTGCGCGGCGTAGGCGTCGATGTTCAGCGCCGCGACCCGCAGGTCGCGGTTGTTCACCAGCGCGGTCTGGATCAGCTGCTGCAGGGCAGGGTCATGGAAGAACTGCCGCCAGCCCTGTTCGGCGGCTGCCTGGTTGGCAGCCTCCGCAGGCGAATAGGCCGGCCCTTGCGGGTATTGCGCCGCGACCGGCGCTTGCGGTTGCTGATAATCCGGTATCAGCGAGCAACCACTCAGCACGGCGGCGGTGATTGCGAGGGAGAGTAGCGACTTGCTCATTGGCCAGCCTCTTCAGGAGTTTCAGTAGTTTGCGCTTCGTCTGCCTTGCGACGGCCCATCTTGGACACGGTGACGAAGAACAAAGGCACCCAGAATATCGCCAGGACAGTCGCGGTGAGCATACCGCCAATCACCCCGGTACCGATCGCATGCTGGCTACCCGAGCCTGCGCCGGTGGAGATGGCCAGCGGTACCACACCGAGCACGAAGGCCAGGGAGGTCATGATGATCGGACGCAGACGCATGCGGCAGGCTTCGATCGCCGCGTCCACCAGGCTGCGACCCTGCTCGTGCAGTTCCTTGGCGAACTCGACGATCAGAATGGCGTTTTTCGCCGCCAGGCCGATGGTTACCAACAGCCCCACCTGGAAGTACACGTCGTTGGACAGGCCGCGCAGGCTGGTCGCCATCAGCGCACCGATGATCCCCAGCGGCACCACCAGCATGACCGCGATCGGAATCGACCAGCTTTCATACAGCGCCGCCAGGCACAGGAACACCATCAGCAGCGACAAGGCGTACAGCGCGGGAGCTTGCGAGCCCGACAGGCGTTCCTCGTAGGACAGCCCGGTCCAGGAGATACCGACACCGGCCGGCAGCTTCTTGGCGATGGCTTCGACTTCGGCCATGGCTTCACCGGTACTGTAGCCCGGCGCCGGGGCACCCAGGACTTCCACCGCTTCCACGCCGTTGTAACGGGCCAGTTTCGGCGAACCGTAGATCCACGTGCCCTTGGCGAAGGAGGCGAACGGCACCATGGTCCCGGCGCTGTTGCGCACGTACCACTTCTTCAGGTCCTCGGGGCTCATGCGAGCGTTAGGCTGACCCTGGATGTACACCTTCTTCACCCGACCGCGGTCGATGAAGTCGTTGACGTAGCTACTGCCCAGGGCAATCGACAAGGTGTTGTTGATGTCGGAGATGGTCACGCCCAGGGCGCTGGCCTTCTCGTCATCGATTTCCAACTGGTACTGCGGCTCGTCGTTCAGGCCATTCGGACGCACCTGGGACAGGATCTTGCTTTGCGCCGCCATGCCGAGGAACTGGTTGCGCGCTTCCATCAGTTTCTCGTGGCCGATACCGGCGCGGTCCTGCAGGAACACGTCGAAACCGGTGGCGTTACCCAGCTCCAGTACCGCCGGCGGGGCGAAGGCGAACACCATCGCATCGCGGAAGCTGAAGAAGTGCTGCTGGGCCCGGGCCGCCAGGTTGAACACGCTGTTTTCCACGGAGCGTTCGTCCCACGGCTTGAGCATGATGAACGCCATGCCCGAACTCTGGCCACGACCGGCGAAGTTGAAGCCGTTCACGGTGAAGACCGAGGCCACGGTGTCCTTTTCCTTGTCCAGCAGGTAGGCGCGCATTTCATCGACTACCACCTGGGTCCGCTCGGAACTGGAGCCGGCCGGGGTCTGTACCTGGGCGAACAGTACGCCCTGGTCTTCTTCCGGAAGGAACGCGGACGGGATGCGCATGAACAGCCAGATCATGCCGACCACAATCAGCACGTAGGCCAGCAGGTAAGGCGCCTTGTGCCGCAGGATGTTGCCCACGCCACGCTCGTAGCTTTTGACGCTGCGGTCGAAGTTACGGTTGAACCAGCCGAAGAAACCTTTTTTCGGCGCGCCGTGCTCGCCATGGGGAATGGCCTTGAGCATGGTGGCGCACAGGGCCGGAGTGAAGATCAGGGCAACCAGGACCGACAACGCCATGGCCGAGACCACGGTGATCGAGAACTGCTTGTAGATCACACCGGTGGAACCGCTGAAGAACGCCATTGGCAGCAGTACCGCCGACAGCACCAGGGCAATACCGACCAGGGCGCCCTGGATCTGGCCCATGGACTTCTTGGTCGCTTCCTTGGGCGACAGGCCTTCCTCGGCCATTACCCGCTCGACGTTTTCCACCACGACGATGGCGTCGTCCACCAGCAAGCCGATGGCCAGCACCATGCCGAACATGGTCAGGGTGTTGATGCTGAAGCCGGCGGCCGCGAGGATACCGAAGGTACCCAGCAACACCACCGGAACGGTCATGGTGGTGATGACGGTGGCACGGAAGTTCTGCAGGAACAGGAACATCACCAGGAACACCAGCACGATCGCTTCGACCAGGGTTTCAACCACACCCTTGATCGACTCGGTCACCACCGGGGTGGTGTCGTACGGGAACACCACTTTCATCCCTTGCGGGAAGAACGGTTCCAGGTCGCTGATGGTCTTGCGCAGGGCCTTGGCGGTGTCCAGGGCGTTGGCGCCGTTGGCCAGTTTCACGGCCAGGCCGGAAGCCGGGGCACCGTTGAACTGGGCACTGACGGAGTAGTTTTCACCCCCCAGAGCCACATCCGCGACATCGCCCAGACGCACTTGCGAGCCGTCCGCGTTGACCTTCAGCAGGATGGCCTTGAACTGCTCGGCAGTCTGCAGGCGGGTCTTGCCGATGATGGTGGCGTTCAGTTGCTGGCCTGGCAGGGCTGGCAAGCCACCGATCTGGCCGGACGACACCTGGACGTTCTGCGCCGCCACGGCGTTTTTCACGTCGACCGGAGTCAGGTTGAAGTTGTTCAGCTTGGCCGGGTCGAGCCAGATACGCATGGCGTACTGGGCACCGAACACCTGGAAGTCACCCACGCCCGCGGTCCGCGAGATCGGGTCCTGCATGTTGGACACGATGTAGTTCGACAGGTCGTCCTTGGACATGCTGCCGTCCTCGGAAACCACACCGATCACCAACAGGAAGTTCTTCACCGCCTTGGTCACGCGGATACCCTGTTGCTGCACTTCTTGCGGCAGCAGCGGGGTGGCCAGGTTCAGCTTGTTCTGTACCTGGACCTGCGCGGTGTCCGAGTTGGTGCCCTGCTCGAAGGTCGCGGTAATGGTCATGCTGCCGTCGGAGTTACTTTCCGAGGACACATAACGCAGGTTGTCGATACCGTTGAGCTGCTGCTCGATGACCTGGACCACGGTGTCCTGCACGGTCTGTGCGGAAGCGCCTGGGTAGGTCACGGAGATGGCGATCGCTGGGGGCGCGATGCTCGGGTATTGGTTGATCGGCAATTTGAGGATCGATAGAGCCCCGACCAGCATGATCACCAGGGCGATTACCCAGGCGAAAATCGGACGGTCGATAAAAAATTTCGACATGGTTTACTCCCCTTTGCCGCCTGCAGCTTTGTCAGTTGCCTGTGCAGTGGCCGGGTTTTTTGCTGGAACGTTGGTCGCTTCGCTGGCTTTGACTTCAACGCCAGGTCGGACGAATTGCAGCCCTTCGGTGATCAGGCGATCACCGGCCTTCAGGCCGTCCTCGATCAGCCACTGGTTGCCGACGGTGCGGCTGGCCTTGAGCTGACGCAGTTCAACCTTGTTGTCCGGACCAACCACCAGGGCGGTCGGTGTGCCCTTGAGGTCGCGGGTCACGCCTTGTTGCGGGGCGAGGATCGCCGCGGCATTCACGCCGGCCTGCAGTTGCGCGTGCACGAACATGCCGGGCAGCAGGGTGTGTTCCGGGTTCGGGAACACCGCGCGCAGGGTCACGGAACCGGTGGTTTCGTCGACCGACACTTCGGAGAACTCCAGCTTGCCGTCGAGCTTGTACTGGCTGCCGTCTTCCAGAGTCAGCTTGACCTTGGCGGCGTTGTCGCCGGCCTTCTGCAGGCGACCGCTTTCCAGCTCGCGACGCAGCTCGAGCAGTTCCACCGACGACTGAGTGACGTCGACGTAGATCGGGTCGAGTTGCTGGATGGTCGCCATGGCGGTGGACTGACCGTTGCTGACCAATGCGCCTTCGGTGACCGAAGAACGGCCGATACGCCCGGAGATCGGCGACAGCACCTTGGTGTAGCGCAGGTCGATCTGGGCGCTCTGCAGCGCAGCTTCCGATTGCAGGCGGTTGGCGACGGCGGTGTCGTATTCCTGGCGGCTTACGGCTTGCTCGTCGACCAGCTGCTTGTAGCGATCGGAGATCGACTTGGTCGATTGCAGGTTGGCCTGGGCGCTCTTGAGGGTCGACTCATAGACCGACGGATCGATCTGATAGAGCTGCTGACCTTCCTTGACGTCGCCGCCTTCCTTGAACAGACGCTTGAGAATGATGCCGTTGACCTGAGGACGGACTTCGGCGATCCGGAACGCAGTGGTGCGTCCTGGAAGCTCGGACGTCAGGGTAAAGGCTTGAGGTTGCAGGGTGACTACGCCGACCTGAGGGGCTTGTGGGGCGGGAGCCGCCTCTTCCTTTTTACATCCGCTGAGCAGCGATGCCAGGGCGACGGCAGTGACCAGAGCGGTAACAGCTGGCTTGAGTTGCATGAAGATCCTCGGGTCAGGCGCGCAAAATGCGCACTCGAAAAGTGGAAGGGTAAAAAACGAGTGCTGAGTGGATAAGTAGCTTGCTAAGGAATATACTTACGTTCATGGTTGTTTGTAAATACCTTGGCGGCGTACCCATTCGGTTACAAAAGCCGTTGCAAGTGTCGAATTGTAGGTTGGGCAAACGGCACCCGAGATGCCGTTCCATATTTATTCAGATGAGCTTCATGCATCGCTGAAACATCCTGATCGAGGTTTACTGCCATGGTCCGTCGTACCAAAGAGGAAGCTCAAGAAACCCGCAAACAGATACTCGAGGCGGCCGAAAAAGCCTTCTATGAGCGCGGTGTGGCGCGCACCACCCTGGCCGATATCGCGACTTTGGCCGGTGTCACGCGTGGAGCTATTTACTGGCATTTCAGCAACAAGGCCGATCTGGTGCAGGCCATGCTCGATACCTTGCGCGAGCCGCTGAATGAAATGGCCAGGGCCAGTGAAGACGAAGAGGAAGTCGATCCGCTGGGATGCATGCGCAAGCTGCTGATTCATTTGTTTCATCAAATTGCCCTGGACCCGAAAACCCGACGCATTAATGAGATTTTGTTTCACAAGTGCGAATTCACCGATGAAATGTGCGACTTGCGGCGCCAGCGTCGCGCGGCCAGCCTGGATTGCAACGTGCATATCGAGCTGGCGTTGCGCAATGCCGTGAAGCGGGGACAACTGCCCGAGAACCTCGATACTGCCCGGGCGGCCATCAGTATCCACGCCTATATTGATGGCATTCTTTATCAGTGGCTGTTGGCGCCGGACAGTTTCGAACTCCATAAGGAAGCGGAGCGCTGGATCGATACCGGATTGGACATGCTGCGCCTGAGTCCCAGCCTGCGTAATTGAGACAAAATGCGGAATTACGTCGGCAGATGTCAACGTTTGCGCGTTATAAAACGCGATGTTTTATTCGTCACGGCTCACCGGGATGCCTTTATATACGTGCCGACTTTATCTTGATAGATAGCGAGCTACGTATTTTGTAGGGAAATTGTTGCGAGTATGTGAATGAGTGTGAGTACCGCGGCTTATAAGGGCACCGAGCAACCGGTCAAAGGTATAGCACTGATTTGCCTGGCGGTTTTGCTGTTCGCCAGTCATGACACCCTGTCCAAATACCTGTCCGGGTTCTATCCCATCGTCATGGTGGTCTGGGCCCGGTATGTGGTGCACACGCTGTTGATGCTGGTGGTGTTCGTGCCACGCAGCGGTTTCTCCGCCGTGGTGCGTACCAAGCGTCCGGGCCTGCAACTGTTGCGCGCCTTGTGCCTGATCGGCACCAGCCTGTTTTTCACCACCGGCCTGCGTTATATCCCCCTGGCCGAGGCCACCGCGGTCAACTTCCTCGCGCCTTTGCTGGTTACCGCCTTGTCCGTGCCGCTGCTGGGCGAGCGGGTGACCCGCAGCCAGTGGCTGGCGGTGCTGGCCGGTTTCGTCGGGGTATTGATCGTGATTCGTCCAGGCGGTGCCTTGTTCACCCCGGCGATCCTGCTGCCGCTGTGCTCGGCCTTGTGTTTCGGCTTCTACCAGTTGCTCACCCGCAAGCTCAGCGGGGTCGACAGCCCCACCACCAGCAACTTCCTCACCGGGATTCTCAACAGCCTGATCATGAGCGCGGCGCTGCCGTTCTTCTGGAGCACGCCGACCCTGGGGCACGCCCTGTTCATGATCGGCCTCGGTACCTGCGGCATGCTCGGCCACCTGTTGCTGACCCAGGCTTTCCGCCATGCCGCGCCGGCGATGCTGGCGCCATTCAGCTACGGGCAGATCCTGTTCGCTGGCATGTACGGCTATCTGATCTTCGATCACACCCCGGACAGCTTCGGCATAGTCGGGATCGCGGTGATCTGTCTCAGCGGCCTGGCCGTGGCCTGGGGCCAGCGCAAACGCGGCTGATTGCCTGGTGCCTGTGTCACCTTGGCAGGCATCCCCTTGCTCCTATGGAGGCATGTTTGCGTGACGCAGTAAAAAGCCCCGGCTCTTGCGAGTCCGGGGCTTTTTTATTGAAGCGTCTTACAGCGTCGGGTAGTCGATATAGCCGACCGGGCCCTTGGCGTAGAACAGCTCGGGACGCGCGTCGTTCAGCGGTGCATCGGCCTTCAGGCGGGCCGGCAGGTCCGGGTTGGCGATGAAGGGCACACCGAAGGCCACGGCATCGGCCTTGCCGCTGGCCAGCCAGGCATTGGCGCTGTCCTTGGTGAAGCGTTCGTTGGCGATGTAGGGGCCGCCGAAGGCTTCTTTGAGTTGTGGGCCGAGGCTGTCGGCGCCTTCTTTCTCGCGCGAGCAGATAAAGGCGATACCGCGTTTGCCCAGCTCGCGAGCGACATAGGTGAAGGTTTCGGCCAGATTGTCGTCGCCCATGTCATGGGAGTCGGCCCGTGGCGCCAGGTGTACGCCGACACGGCCGGCGCCCCAGACTTCGATGGCGGCGTCGGTCACTTCCAGCAGAAGGCGGGCGCGGTTTTCCAGGGAGCCGCCGTACTGGTCGGTGCGCTGGTTGGTGGAGCTTTGCAGGAACTGATCCAGCAGGTAGCCGTTGGCGCCGTGGATTTCCACGCCGTCGAAACCGGCAGCCTTGGCGTTCTCGGCGCCAACGCGGTAGGCGTCGACGATGTCGGCGATTTCAGCGGTTTCCAGGGCGCGCGGGGTCGGGTAGTCGGCCAGCGGACGCACCAGGCTGACGTGGCCCTTGGGCTGGATGGCGCTGGGCGCGACCGGCGCTTCGCCGTTCAGGTAGCTCGGGTGGGAAACCCGGCCCACGTGCCACAGCTGCAAGAAGATCTTGCCGCCCGCGCCGTGAACGGCCTTGGTCACGTTACTCCAGCCGCGCACCTGGTCGTTGGACCAGATGCCCGGGGTGTCCGGGTAGCCGACGCCCATCGGGGTCACTGAGGTGGCTTCGCTGAGGATCAGGCCGGCGGAGGCGCGTTGTACGTAGTACTCGGCCATCAGCGCGTTCGGCACGCGGCCCTCGTCGGCGCGGCAGCGGGTCAGCGGCGCCATGATGATACGGTTGGCCAGCTCGAGGTCGCCGAGTTTGATCGGATCGAAAATAGTCGTCATGAAATACACCCTTCTTTAGATGAACGTATCAGTTGGTGGCAGGAGCCAGATCGGCGTTGCCGCCCTGGCGAAAGGTAATCAGCGTCACCAGCAGGGCCAGGACCGCCAGCGCGGCGGCCGCCAGCGGCACGTTGACCAGGCCGTAGCCGTGGGCAATGACGCTGCCGCCGACCCAGGCGCCCAGGGCGTTGCCGATGTTGAAGGCGCCGATGTTCAGCGTGGACACCAGGTTCGGCGCGGCCTTGCCGAAGGTCACCACGTTGACCTGCAGGGCGGGCACCGCGGCGAAGCAGGCGGTGGCCCAGAGGAACAGGGTGACTTCGGTGGGGATCAGCGCGACGCTGGTCCAGGTCAGCACGGAGCTGGTCACGGCCATGGCGATCAGCACGCTGACCAGGGTTCCCGACAGGCTCTTGTCGGCCATCTTGCCGCCGATGATGTTGCCCAGGGTCAGGCCCAGGCCGATCAGCACCAGGGTCCAGGTCACGCCCTGGGGCGAGACGCCGGTCACCTCGCCCAGCAGCGGGGCGACATAGGTGAACAGGGTGAACACCGAGGCGGAGAACAGCGCGGTCATGCTCAGCGACAGCCAGATCCCGGCGCCCTTGAGGGCGATCAGTTCCGAACGCATGTCGAGCTTCTCTTCGTCGCGCTTGGCGGGCAGGAAGCGGATCAGGCCGATCAGGGCAATCACGCCGATCACGGTCACCGCCCAGAAGGTCGAACGCCAGCCGGCCTGCTGGCCCAGGGCGGTGCCCAGCGGTACGCCGAGCACGTTGGCCAGGGTCAGGCCGGTGAACATCAGGGCCACGGCGGAAGCACGCTTGTTGGCGGGCACCAGGCCTGCCGCGACCACCGAACCGATACCAAAGAAGGCGCCATGGCACAGGGCGGTGACCACACGGGCGAACATCAGCACGTCATAGTCACTGGCCAGCGCACACAGCAGGTTGCCGACGATGAAAATCCCCATCAACGCCACCAGGGCGGCCTTGCGCGGCAGCCTGGCGGTGGCCAGGGCCATGAACGGCGCGCCGATCGCCACGCCCAGGGCGTAGCCGGTCACCAGCCAGCCGGCGCCGGGGATCGACACACCCAGGTCGTTCGCCACATCGGGCAACAGGCCCATGATGACGAACTCGGTGGTGCCGATGGCGAAGGCGCTCAAGGCCAGGATGAGGAGCGAGAGGGGCATTGTCGGGTCCTTGTCAGTCTTTGATGCGAAGTTCTGCGGTCAGCTTCTCGAGGAAGGCCTGGATCACATCTTCGTTGCGTTTGAAAAAGTGCCATTGGCCGGCTTTCTGGCTGCTGATCAGGCCGGCCCGTTGCAAGGTCGCCAGGTGCGCGGAGACGGTCGACTGCGACAGGCCGCAGCGTTGGTCGATCTGTCCGGCGCAGATGCCGTACTCGTGGTTGTGGGTCTGATCGGGGAACTGGACCTTCGGGTCCTTGAGCCAGATAAGGATGTCTCGTCGTACTGGGTGCGCCAGGGCTTTTATTATTTCGTCGAGGTCGATGGACATGGCGGTGCTCGTTTTCCGTAAAACGTTATATCGCGATGAGGCGAACTTTAAATCGCTATTTCGCGATATACCAATATAATTTTGATCTGAGATCAGCGTTAATCGGTATATCGGGTTATAACGATATGTGAGGCGCGGTGCTAAGCTGCGCGAATGAATTATCTCGCACATCTGCATCTCGGCGGCCAGCGCCCCGGTCAATTACTCGGCAGTTTGTATGGCGACTTCGTCAAAGGGCGCCTGCAGGGCCAGTTCGACCCGGAAATCGAGGCGGCGATCCAGCTGCATCGCAGCATCGACATCTTTACCGACCGCCATCCGTTGGTGGGCGAGTCGCTGTCGCGTTTTTCTCTGACCCGCCGGCGTTATGCCGGCATTGTGCTGGACGTGTTTTTCGACCACTGCCTGGCCCGGGACTGGGCGCTCTATGCCGACCGGCCGTTGGAGTTGTTCACTTCGGACGTATATCGGGTGCTGGCGGCCGAACCCCGGTTGCCCGGGCGCCTGGCGCAGATCGCGCCGCATATGGCCGCCCATGACTGGCTGGGTTCCTACCGCGAGTTCGAGGTGCTGGAGCAGGTGTTGCGGGGGATTGCCCGGCGCCTGTCACGCCCGGAAGAACTGGCGGCGGCGATGGGCGAGCTGGAGCGGCTGTATCGGCCGTTGAGCGAGGATTTCCGGGCGTTCTACCCGCAGTTGCAGGCGTTCGCCGCGCAACATATGCAGCCGCGGTAGGAGCCGGCAGGCCGGCTCCCCCTGGCTCAGGCGGCGATCAGGTCGCCGGCACGCCGTGGCTCGGCTGGCTGGGCGATGTCGCCAAACAGAACCTTCTGCACCGCCTGTTGCGCCTGGAACGCCAGCGCGGCGCGCTCCTGGCCCTGGCAGGCAATCGGCTGCAGCAGATGGATTTCCACCCGGCCTTGATCGTTGGCGAACAAACGCATCAGGTGCGACAGCAAGTCGTCGTCGCCGATGAACGGCGCCAGCGGATCGATATCACCATCGCGCAGGTAACGAATGGCCACCGGCTGCAACGCCACGTCGGCGTCGATGGCGCTGGCCAGCAGGCGACCGTGGAAGGTGCGCAGGCTGCGGCCGTCGGTGGTGGTGCCTTCGGGGAACATCAGCAGTGGGTGGGTCTGCTGCAGATGGCGGGTCATCTGTTTGCGGATCAACTGGCTGTCGCCCGAACCGCGGCGGATAAACAGGCTGCCCGCCTTGGCGGCCAGCCAGCCGGCGACCGGCCAGGTGCGCACTTCAGCCTTGGACAGGAACGACAGCGGCGTCAGCGCGCCGAGCAGCGGGATATCGGTCCAGGACACGTGATTGCTGACCCACAGCATCGGCTGCTTCGGCACCTCGCCGTGCACCGTCACGCCGAAGGGCAGGGCATTGCTCAGGCGCGCCATGAAAAAGCGCGACCAGCGCTGGCGCCGGACCATGGAATGGGCGACGCCCAGGCGCTCGAACACGCCGAACACGCAGGCCATGCTCAGGCCCAGCGCCACCACCAGCAGCACCCGGGCGATACGCCCGTAGACCCGTAGCCGGCGCATCACACGGCCGCCTTGAAGTGACGGGCGTAGCGCGGGCACAACTCATCGCGCTTGAGCAGGATGAACACGTCGGCCACCTGGAAATCCTGGTCCCAGCACGGCTCGCCGCAGATCTTCGCGCCCAGGCGCATGTAGGCCTTGAGCAGCGGCGGCATCTCGGCGATGACGTTGGACGGGATATCGAGGCTCGGCAGCGGGTTCTTCGGTTCGGCACGCAGGTGCTCGGTGCACAGGTAGCGTTCGCGCAGGCGCTGCATGATCGCGTGGGCCTGCACGCCGCCGTCCTGCATCGGGATGCTGGCGCAGCCCATCAGGTAGCTGTAGCCGCCCTGGTTGAGCACTTCGGCCAGCTCGCCCCAGAGCACGGCGATGGTGCCGCCGTTGCGGTAGGCCGGGTCGACGCAGGTGCGGCCGATCTCGAGGATCGGGCCCTTGAGCTGGACCAGGCCGTGCAGGCTGAATTCTTCTTCGCTGTAGAAGCGCCCCAGGCTGCTGGCGGCCTGGTGGTCGAGCAGGCGGGTGGTGGCGACCAGGCGGCCGCTGTTCAAGTCACGTACGCCGATGTGGCTGCAGTGGACATCATAGTCATCCATGTCCAGACCCAGCTCCGCGCCTTTCAGTTTGGCGTTGAACTCGCCGCTGAAGACGTTGAAGCGCAGGGCCTGGGCTTCTTGCAGGGCCGCGGCGCCCACCAGGCGCTCGGCTTGCAGGCGGCGTTCATTGCCGGTGTCGCTGATGCGGGCGATCTGAGTCATTGTGAATCTCCGTGCGGGCCACTGACCCGCCTTGGGTTGCAGCCGATCGACTTTGTTGTGCAAAGTCAGGCTATGTAGCCCCGGTGTCATCGCCATGAAGCTTTGGTGATGCTTATATGACAGCCCCTGAGGACCCGCTTATGCCCTGGCAAGCCCTGCTGCACAGCCGTCGCCGACTGCCCGCCCACCCGGACCTGGCCGAAGGTTATGCCGCGTTGTTACAGGAACTGGGCACGGTGACGCCCTTCGAGCTGGCGGTGCGCGGCGGGCGGCTGATGGCCACCCCGGGGCTGGCCTTCCTGGTGGGCTACCAGGCGGCCTTGCGCATGCTCTGGCCCAGCGCGCCGCTGAGCCTGGGCGCGCTGTGCGCCACCGAGCAGCGCAGCCTGCGCCCGGCTGACATGCAGACCCGCCTGCGGGACCTGCACCTGAACGGGCGCAAGGACTTCGTCACCGCCGGCGATGCCGCCGACTGGCTGCTGATCGCCGCCCGCTGCGAAGCGCAAGGCGAGTCGCCGCGCCTGAGCCTGGCGGTGGTCTATGCCGGCGAGCCCGGGGTCAAGGTCGACAAGCTGCCGGCGATCCCGCTGATGCCGGACATCAGCCACGGCCGCCTGCAATTGGATAACGCCCTGTGCGAACGGCTGGCGGGCGACGGTTGGGATGCCTATGTCAAACCCTTCCGCACCCTGGAAGACATCTATGTACTCAGCGCCATGACTGCCTGGCTGTATGGCGTCGGCCAGGACAACGACTGGCCGCAGACCCTGCTCCTGCAATTGCTGGCCTTGCTCGCCGGTTGCGCGGAAGTCAGCCGGCAGAACCCCTCGCTGGGCAGCGGGCATGTGTTGCTGGGTGGCCTGTTCGCCCAGTTCGACGGGCTCAAGCCAGCCCTCGAGCAGGCCTTTGCCGATGGCCCGGAGCTGTGGGCCGAATTGTGGAAGCGCGATCGGGCGGTGCTGGACCTGGCGGCGGGGGCGCGGAGCAAACGCCTGGCCAAGGCGCTGGCTCTATAGAAGGAGGGGCCGCTGTGCGGCCTATCGCGAGCAAGCTCCTACATAAGCAGGGTCGCTTTTCTGTAGGAGCGAGCTTGCTCGCGATAGGTCCGCAGGACCGCCGGCCGGACAAAAACTGTCATCTCCCTGGTCTACCCTCAGCGGGTTCCCTTGCCCGAGTTCCCACCATGCTCAAAGGCTCGACCCTGCTGCTTGCGTTGCTGTTGATGCTCCCACCCGCCTGGGCCGAGAACTGGCCCGGCGCGCAATGGAGCAAGGTTCCCGCAGCCAGCGGCCCGGCCCTCGAGGCGCTGGAGGCCTACGCCTTCGCGCCCCGCAACGAGGCGACCCGCCTGGGCATCCGCAGCGACGCCTTGCTGGTGATCCGCGATGGCCAGTTGATCTATGAGCGTTATGCCGGCCCGACCAACGCCGATACCCCGCACCTGACCTGGTCCATCAGCAAAAGCCTGTTGGCCGCGGTACTGGGCGTGGCCTATGGCGAAGGGCGTTTCCAGTTGCAGGACAAGGCCGCGCGCTTCCTGCCGGCGCTGCGCCAGCACCCGGATATCCGTATGGCCGACCTGCTGCACTGGGCCTCGGGCCTGGACTGGCAGGAGGATTACGAGTACGCGCCCCTCAAGTCCTCGGTGGTGGCCATGCTCTACACCCGCGGCCACGGCGATATGGCGAGCTTTACCGCCGAGCACCCGGCCTTCAGCCCGCCGGGGCAGGTGTTTCGCTATTCCAGCGGCGACAGCAACCTGCTGTCGGCGGCCCTGAAAGGCATGCTGGGCGCCCAGCGTTATGCCGACTATCCCTGGCAGGCGCTGTTCGAGCCCCTGGGCATTACCCACGCCGTGTGGGAAAGCGATGCTACCGGCACCTTCGTCGGTTCCTCCTATGCCTACCTCACTGCCCGCGATCTGGCGCGGGTCGGCCTGTTGATGCTGCGCGACGGGCGCTGGGGCGAGCGCCAGTTGCTGCCCAGGGACTGGGTCGAATTCAATCGCACGCCGTTCGCCGGTTATCAGGCCAATCAGGACGAGCTGGTGCCCGGCGGCCATTGGTGGCTCAACCGCGCCGTTGGCGGCGCCCCGTCGCCCTGGCCGGATGCGCCGGCCGATACCTTCGCGGCACTGGGCCATTGGGGGCAGGCGTTGTACGTGATCCCCAGCGCCGGGCTGGTGATCGTGCGTTATGCCGACGACCGCGACGACAGCTATAGCCACAACGCATTGCTCAAGTTGGCCCTGGCGGCCTTCGCCCGGCAGGTGCAGCCATGAGCCGGCGTCCGTGGCTCCTGCGCCATCCCTTTGTCAGCCTGCTGTTGCTGGCGCTGTTGGCCTTGCTCGGCTGGGGCTGGAGCGAGCGGGTCGCCCTGCGAGCCTTCCCGGACATCCTCAGCGCCTACAGCGCCAAGGAGTACTGCTCCTGCCGCTACGTGATGCATAACGCCGCCGAGTACTGCGAAGGTTATGTGCAGCAGTACCTGCCACTCAAAAGCCTGCAGGACGATGCCGAGCACAAGCGGGTCAGCGCCAGCGGCCTGGGACGCAGCCACAGCGCTGTCTGGCTGGGCGAACGCCAGGGCTGTCGACTGGAGCCCTGAACGGCGCCGCGTAAAGATCGGTAATCCTTTCCCGGGGCTTCCAGCCCCCGTGCTGATTGGCTCCCCGCACAAGGTTCCACCCTGTGGAACCACATTTGATTGTCGCAGACGACGGCTCGCGGTTATCTGAGGGCACGCCGCGATCACGCCTTGCCGCACCGTGAGACGCTCCGAAAAAAAGAACGGGATTACACCCGGCCCGAGGAGATACGTCATGACCCGTTTCCCGCATATCTTTGCCTGGCTCGACGACGTCGCCAGCGACCTGCGCGCCGTGCGCCAGGACATCCACGCCCACCCCGAACTCGGTTTCGAGGAGAACCGCACCGCGGCGCTGGTCGCCCGTTCCCTGGAGGAGTGGGGCTACCAAGTGCATAGCGGTATCGGCAAGACCGGCGTGGTCGCTGTGCTGCGCAACGGCAGCAGCCCGCGCCGGCTGGGCCTGCGCGCCGACATGGACGCCTTGCCGATCATCGAGAACAGCGGCGTGGCCTATAGCAGCCGCCACAGCGGGTGCATGCATGCCTGCGGGCACGACGGCCACACCGCCATGCTCCTCGGCGCGGCGCGTTACCTGGCGGCCACGCGCCAGTTCGACGGCACCCTGACCCTGATTTTCCAGCCGGCCGAAGAAGGCCAGGGCGGCGCCGAAGCGATGCTCGCCGACGGCCTGCTGGAGCGTTTCCCCTGCGACGCGTTGTTCGGCATGCACAACATGCCGGGGCTGCCGGCCGGCCACCTGGGTTTTCGCCAAGGGCCGATGATGGCCTCCCAGGACCTGCTCACTGTGACCCTTGAAGGCGTGGGCGGGCACGGTTCGATGCCGCACCTGACGGTCGATCCGCTGGTGGCCGCGGCCAGTGTGGTGATGGCCTTGCAAACCGTGGTGGCGCGCAACATCGATGCCCAGGAGGCGGCGGTGGTGACGGTCGGTGCGCTGCAGGCCGGCGAGGCGGCCAACGTGATTCCGCAACAGGCGTTGCTGCGCCTGAGCCTGCGGGCGCTGAACGCACCAGTGCGCGAGCAGATGCTCGAACGGGTCAGGACGATCATCCACACCCAGGCCCAGAGCTTCGGCTGCTCGGCCAGCATCGAACACCGCCCGGCCTATCCGGTGCTGGTCAACAGCCCGGAGCAGACCGAATTCGCCCGCCAGGTCGGGGTGGCGCTGCTGGGCGAGCAGGCGGTCGACGGCAACACGCGCAAGCTGATGGGCAGTGAAGACTTCGCCTGGATGCTGCAGCGCTGCCCCGGCAGCTACCTGTTCATCGGCAACGGCCTGTCCCGGCCGATGGTTCACAACCCCGGCTATGACTTCAACGACGACATCCTGCTGACCGGCGCCGCCTATTGGGCCGCGCTGGCCGAGAGCTGGCTCGAGCCGGCCTGAGTTTTCCCTTTCTTCTGCCGCTGAATCGGGCGCCGTGGCGCCCGGCACTTCCCATAAGGGGCCGACTCGTTACCCGAGAGGCCCGACAAGAATAGAAGGACAGCGCTCATGCACACCTCGAGTTCCAGTGTTTCGCGTACCCGGCAAGTGGTCGCCGCGGTGATCGGCAACGCCCTGGAGTGGTACGACTTCATCGTCTACGGCTTTCTGGCCAGCATCATCGCCCGGCAGTTTTTTCCCTCCGACGACGAGTACGCCTCGTTGCTGATGGCCCTGGCCACCTTTGGCGTGGGCTTTTTCATGCGCCCGGTGGGCGGCATCCTGCTGGGCATGTATTCCGACCGCAAAGGCCGCAAGGCGGCCATGCAACTGATCATCCGTTTGATGACGGTCTCCATCGCCCTGATCGCCTTTGCCCCGAACTACGCGGCCATCGGCATGGGCGCGCCGCTAATGATCGTGGTCGCTCGCATGCTGCAGGGCTTCGCCACCGGCGGCGAATACGCCAGCGCCACGGCCTTCCTGGTGGAAAGCGCGCCGGCGCACCGCAAGGGCCTGTACGGTTCCTGGCAATTGGTCGGGCAATGCCTGGCGGTGTTCTCCGGGGCGGCGATGGTGGCGTTGGTCACTCATCTGTTCTCGCCCGAGGACCTCGATCTGTGGGGCTGGCGCCTGCCGTTCGTCATCGGCTTGCTGATCGGCCCGGTGGGCCTGTGGATCCGTAAGTATATGGAGGAGCCGGAAGCCTTCGTCGAGGCCCGCAGGCAGGTGCGCGGCAACGGCCCGGGCCTGATGCAGGTGCTGCGCGAGCACCGGCGCAGCATCCTGGTGTCCATGGGCCTGGCCTGCGGGGCGACGGTGTCGTTCTACGTGGTGCTGGTGAACATGCCGACCTTCGCCCACAAGAACCTCGGCTTGCCGCTGGACCAGGTGTTGCTGGTGCAGATGTTCGCGGTGGCGCTGATGACGGTGGTGATTCCATTGTCCGGCGCGCTGTCGGACCGGCTGGGGCGGCGCCCGGTGTTGCTGGCCTTCACCCTGGCGTTTTTCGTCATGGTGTACCCGCTGTACGTCTGGGTCGCCGCGGCGCCCTCGATCGAGCGCCTGCTGGTGATGCAGGTGCTGCTGTGCAGCGCCATTGGCGGTTTCTTCGGCCCGGCGCCGACGGCGCTGGCCGAACAGTTCCCGGTGCAGGTGCGTTCCACCGGGGTGTCGGTGGCCTACAACGTGGCGGTCATGGTCTTCGGCGGCTTTGCCCCGCTGATCGTGACCTGGCTCAGCAAGGTACTGGGCACCCCGGTTGCTCCGGCGTTTTATGTCTTGTTTGCCTGCGTGTTGACGCTGCTGGGCACTTATTGCCTGCATGAGGCACCCAAAGAGAAGAAACCGAGCACACTGAATTTCGGGGTGAAGCCTTGATGGATATCGCAATACAAGACCTTGGACCTATTGTCGAGCTGGGCGCTGTCGAGCTGTCCCGGGCGATCCACGCCCGCAGGTTTTCCTGTCGCGAAGTGATGTTGGCCTACCTGGACCGGATCGAGCGCTGCAATCCCCGGGTCAATGCCCTGGTGTCGTTGCGTGAGCGCCAGGTACTGCTGGCCGAGGCCGAGGCGCGCGACCGCCAGCTGGACCGGGGCCAGTCCCTGGGCTGGATGCACGGCATGCCCCAGGCGATCAAGGACCTGGCGGCCACCGCCGGGCTGCGCACGACCCTGGGCTCGCCGCTGTTCGCCGAACAGATCCCGGCCCATGACGCCATCTGCGTGGAGCGGGTCCGGGCCAGCGGGGCGATCATCGTCGGCAAGAGCAACGTGCCGGAGTTCGGCCTGGGCTCGCAGACCTACAACAAGGTGTTCGGCACCACCGGCAATGCCTACGATCCGACGTTGAATGCCGGCGGCAGCAGTGGCGGGGCGGCGGTGGCCCTGGCGCTGCGCATGCTGCCGGTGGCCGATGGCAGCGACATGATGGGCTCGTTGCGCAACCCGGCGGCCTTCAACAATGTCTTCGGCCTGCGCCCGTCCCAGGGCCGGGTGCCCCACGGCCCGGCGCCAGAGCTGTTCGTCCAGCAACTGGCCACCGAGGGGCCGATGGGTCGCAGCGTGGCCGATATCGCGCGCCTGCTGGCCACCCAGGCCGGGTACGACCCGCGGGTGCCCTTGTCGCTCAAGGACGACCCGGCGATCTTCAACGAGCCCTTGCAGCGGGACTTTCGCGGCACGCGTGTGGGCTGGCTGGGGGACTACGACGGCTATCTGGCCATGGACGATGGCGTGTTGGCGCTGTGCGAGTCGGCGCTGGGGGATTTTCGCCAGCTGGGCTGCGAGGTCGAGGCCTGCCAGCCGGCGTTTTCCATGGCGGCGCTGTGGCAGTGCTGGCTGGTGCACCGGCATTGGCTGGTCCAGGGCAACCTGGGGCCGCTGTATGCCGACCCGCAGAAGCGCCACCTGCTCAAACCCGAGGCGCAGTGGGAAGTCGAGGGCGGGCTGCGCCTGAGCGCGGCGGAGGTCTACCAGGCCTCGCAGATTCGCAGCGACTGGTACCGGGCCCTGGAGCGATTGTTCGAGCGTTACGATTTCCTGCTGTTGCCCAGCGCCCAAGTGTTCCCTTTCGATGCAGGGGTGCCTTGGCCGCGCCTTGTCGGAGGGCGGGAAATGGATACTTACCATCGCTGGATGGAAGTGGTGATCGGCCCGACCCTGGCCGGCCTGCCGAGCCTCAGCGTGCCGGTCGGCTTCAACCCGGCGGGCTTGCCCATGGGCATGCAGATCATCGGCCCGGCCCAGGCCGACCGGGCGGTGTTGCAGCTCGGTCATGCCCACGAACAACTGACGCAGTGGGTCAGGCGCCGGCCGCCGGGTCATCCGTTGTAACCCTCGAACCGGGGTGTACGGGTTTATCGGGCCCGCATCTTGCTGCGTAAAACGCTCATCCATCCGCTTATCAGGGAGGTCGGCATATGGCCAGCAAGGTAGAAACCGGCAGTGTGCGTTCGGTCGAACGGGCGTTGGCGATCGTCGAACTGCTGGGCCAGCACCAGGCCCTGGGCCTGGAGGAGCTGCATTACCTGACAGCGCTGCCCAAGGCCACGGTGTCGCGCCTGCTCCTGACGTTGCAGGAGCAGGGCTGGATCTATCGCGGCCTGAGCGACCGGCGCTACCGGCTGTGCGCCAGGCGGCTGTTCGGCGACCAGCAGCAACGCTTCAAGCGGCAACTGGTGGAGCGCGCCGCGCCCTGGTTGCAGGCGTTGAGCGAGCGCACCGGGCTGGTGGTCGACCTGTCGTGTTTCGACGGCGAGCGCCTGGAGGTCATGGAAAGCTCGATCCCGGCGGTGCTGCGCAAGCGTTATCCGCATAACTGCCAGATCGTCGGCCACTATTCGAGCCTGTTCCATTCGGCGATGGGCAAGGCGTGCCTGGCCGAGCTGGATCACGAGCAGGTCCAGCGCCTGGCCGTCCGCGAGCGGGTGCCCCAGGAGGACCAGTACCGCGCCTGCGAACAATCCCAGCATCAGGGTTTCGGCCAGCGCACCGAGGGGTATTGGGAGTACCCGGTGCGGTTGCCGTTCCTGATTCGCGCCGTGGCCTTGCCGATTCGTGACCAGGGCCGGCTGGTGGGCAGCATGGCCCTGCACTGGCCGATGGACCAGGCGCCGGTGGAGCGGGTGCTGAGTTTGCACTTGGACAGCCTCGCGGCGACTGTCCACGATGTCGAGCGCAGCCTGTAGCCGCTGCCGCAGGCTGCGATCGGCCGGCACGGCCGTGACATTCTCGCGGGCGCAGGAGGTCCTGCGGACCTTTCGCAGCCAGCGGCAGCGGCTACTGAATTCACCGTTCGGGGCTGGTCGCTGTTTGCAAGCGCACGCGGGCCGGTTAAGGTTCGGCTCAGATTTCTCGACCCCATGAGTCTTCCATGTTCAACGCTTCTTTCCCCAAAGCCCTGGGCGCTTTACTGCTGGCCTGCGCGGCCTGGCCGGCCCAGGCCAACTGGTACCTGGACAACGAGTCCTCGCGCCTGTCGTTCGTCACCACCAAAAACGCCAATGTTTCCGAAGTCCATCGTTTCCTGGTCCTGCACGGCAAGGTCGACGCCAAGGGCATGGCGCAGCTGGAAGTCGAGCTGGACTCGATCAACAGCGGGATTCCGCTGCGCGACGAGCGCATGCGCAAGGAGCTGTTCGAAATCGAGCGGCATCCGGATGCCCTGATCAACGCACAGATCAACCTGCGTCCAATCAACGACCTGGCGCCCGGCGCGCAGATCGAATTGCGTTTGCCGGTCAATGTCACCCTGCACGGCAAACAGCACGAATACAGCGCCGAACTGCTGGCCACGCGCCTGGACGATCGACGTTTCCAGGTGGTGACCCTGGAGCCGCTGGTGCTCAACGCCGCCGATTTCGACCTGGTGCCGGGGCTCGAAACCCTGCGCAAGGCGGCCGGCCTGTCGGCGATCAGTCTGTCGGTGCCGGTGGGTGCGGTGCTGATCTTCACGGCGCGCTGATATGGCGGGCGCGGTCTTTCCCTGGCGTGAAGGCAATCGTTTCGAGTTGCTGATCGACGGTCCGAGTTTTTTCCCGCGGATGCTGGTGGCGATCGCCCGTGCCCGTGAGCAGGTGGAACTGGAGCTGTACCTGGTGGAGGCGGGCGCCTGTGCCGAAGCCATGGTCCAGGCCCTGACCCAGGCCGCGGAGCGCGGGGTGCGGGTGCGTTGCCTGTTCGACGACTACGGCAGCCTGGCCTTCACCCTGGGCCTGCGCCAGCGCCTGACGGGCGCCGGGGTCGAACTGCGCTTCTACAATCGCCTGAGCTGGCGCCGCGGGGTGCGCAACCTGTATCGCGACCACCGCAAACTGTTGCTGGTGGATCAGGAGCTGGCGGTGGTCGGCGGCACCGGCGTGACCGATGAATTCTGGAACCCGCTGCAGGACAGCTGCGACTGGCATGAGGTCATGGTGGAAATCAGCGGCCCGCTGGTGCTCGACTGGCAGATGCTGTTCGACCGGCAGTGGATCGCTAACCGCTATCGCACGGCCTGGAAGCCGGCGTCGAACTTCGGTCTGCCACGCCTGCCGCGGGTGCCGGCCCAGGGCGAGGGCATGGGCCGGGTGGCCTATGCCGACGCCCGGCAACACCGGGATATTCTGCAATCGCTGGTGCGCGCGCTGAACAGCGGGCAACGGCGAATCTGGCTGGCGACCCCGTATTTCCTGCCGACCTGGAAGGTCCGCCGCTCACTGCGCCGTGCCGCCGGGCGCGGAGTGGACGTGCGCCTGCTGCTGACCGGGCCGCGCACCGATCACCCGTCGGTGCGTTATGCCGGGCATCGTTATTACCCGCGCCTGCTGCGGGCCGGGGTGAAGATCTTCGAATACCAGCCGCGTTTCCTGCACCTGAAGATGGTACTGATCGACGATTGGGTGAGCATCGGCTCGTGCAATTTCGATCACTGGAACCTGCGCTTCAACCTCGAGGCCAACCTCGAAGCCCTCGACATGCCGCTCACCGATGCGGTGGTTGCAAGCTTCCTCGCCGACTTCGACCAGAGCCAGGAAGTCAGCCTCGAAGCCTGGAAGAACCGCCCGCTGTGGCGGCGGGTCAAGCAGCGGATCTGGGGCTGGGTGGACCGGCTGGTGGTCAACCTGCTCAATCGCCGCGACTGAACTCGCCTTGGCCTGAGCAAGCACGCTTCTGCGGAGACTGTGCCGACTCTGTAGGAGCGAGCTTGCTCGCGATCGGGCGCGCAGCGCTCGTCCGTCGGACAGGCACTTGGAGCGAGTCCGACTCGGTGGGTTGGCCTGTCTGGGGAGAGGCTGGAGCTGGGCGATGGTTTTCGCGAGCAAGCTCGCTCCTACAAGAACGATAGGAGCGAGCCAGGGAGGGGTTACAGCAGTTCGAAGCTCTGTTGCTTGACGTCCCGGGAGTCCAGGCCGATCTCGACCTTGAACTCGCCCGGTTCCGCGGCGTACTTGAGCTGGGCGTTGTAGAACTTCAGGTCGTCTTCGCTGATGCTGAAGTGGATCACCTTCTGTTCGCCGGCCTTGAGCTGCACTTTCTGGAAGTTTTTCAGTTCCTTGATCGGGCGGATCATGGAGCCGGCGACGTCCTGGATATACAGCTGCACCACGGTTTCACCGTCGCGCTTGCCGGTGTTTTTCAGGGTCACGCTGGCGTCGAGCTTGCCGCTCTTGTTCAACGTGGTCGACGACAGGGCCATGTCCGACAGGCTGAAGGTGGTGTAGCTCAGGCCATACCCGAACGGAAACAGGGGACCGGTGGTGTCGTCGAAATACTGCGAGGTGTAGTTGCCTGGCTTGCCCGGGGTGAACGGCCGGCCAATAGTCAGGTGGTTGTAGTAGGTCGGGATCTGCCCCACCGAACGCGGGAAAGTGATCGGCAGCTTGCCGGACGGGTTGTAGTCGCCGAACAGCACGTCGGCGATGGCGTTGCCGCCTTCGGTGCCGCTGAACCAGGTTTCCAGGATCGCGTCGGCCTGTTCGTTCTCGTCGAGCAGCGCCAGTGGCCGGCCGTTCATCAACACCAGCACCAGCGGCTTGCCGGTGGCCTTGAGGGCCTTGATCAGCTCGCGCTGGCTGGCCGGGATGTGCAGGTCGGTACGGCTCGAGGATTCGTGGGACATGCCCCGCGATTCGCCCACCGCCGCTACCACCACGTCAGCCTGCTGCGCAGCCTTTACCGCCTCGTCGATCAACTGCTGGGCCGGGCGTGGGTCGTCCACCACTTCCGGGGCATCGAAGTTGAGGAAGTTCAGGTAGTCGACCACCGCCTTGTCGGCGGTGATGTTCGAACCACGGGCGTAGATCAGCTGCGCCTGATCGCCCAGGGCGCGGCTCATGCCGTCGAACAGGGTGACCGATTGCGCCGGCACGCCGGCGGCGGCCCAACTGCCCATCATGTCGATCGGTGCCTTGGCCAGCGGACCGACCAGGGCGATCTTGCCGGCCTTTTTCAGCGGCAGGGTTTCATTGGCGTTCTTCAGCAGCACCAGGCTGCGGCGCGCCACATCGCGGGCATCGCTGCGGTGCAGGCGGCTTTCGGCGTTGGTGTCGGCCGGGTCTTCTTCGGCCTTGCCGATGCGCAGGTAGGGGTTGGCGAACAGGCCCATGTCGTACTTGGCGGCCAGCACTTCGCGCACGGCGTTGTCCAGGTCGCGCTGGCTGACGTCGCCGGACTTGATCAGCCCCGGCAGTTCCTTGGCGTACAGCGAGTCGTTCATGCTCATGTCGATGCCGGCCTTGATCGCCAGCTTGGCGGCTTCGCGGCCGTCCTTGGCGACGCCGTGGCGCATCAGCTCGACGATGGCGCCGTGGTCGCTCACCGCCAGGCCCTTGAAGCCCCACTCCTTGCGCAGCAGGTCGTTCATCAGCCAGGTGTTGGAGGTGGCCGGCACGCCATTGATCGAGTTCAGCGCCACCATCACCCCGCCGGCACCGGCGTCGATCGCGGCGCGGTAGGGCGGCAGGTAGTCCTGGTACATCTTTACCGGGCTCATGTCGACGACGTTGTAGTCGCGACCGCCTTCCACCGCGCCGTACAGGGCGAAGTGCTTGACGCTGGCCATGATGCTGTCGGCGTTCTTCGGGCTGTCGCCCTGGTAGGCCTTGACCATGACTTTGGCGATGCGCGAGACCAGGTAGGTGTCTTCGCCGAAGCCTTCGGAGGTGCGGCCCCAGCGTGGGTCGCGGGAGATGTCGACCATCGGCGCGAAGGTGATGTCCAGGCTGTCGGCGCTGGCTTCCCGGGCGGCGATGCGCCCGGAGCGGCCGATGGCGTCCATGTCCCAGCTCGACGCCAGGGCCAGGGGGATCGGGAAGATCGTGCGGTGGCCGTGGATCACGTCATAGGCGAAGAACATCGGGATCTTCAGCCGGCTGCGCATGGCCGCGTCCTGCATCGGCCGGTTTTCCGGGCGGGAGATGGAGTTGAAGGTGCCGCCGATGCGCCCGGCGGCGATTTCCTTGCGGATCAGCTCGCGGGGCATTTCCGGACCGATGCTGATCAGGCGCAACTGGCCGATCTTTTCATCCAGGGTCATCTGCTTGAGCAGGTTGTCGATGAAAGCGTCCTTGTTCTGCAGGACCGCGTCCGAAAAGGGTTTTTCCTGGGCCGATACCGGCGTGGCGGCGGCGAGGGCAGGGTGACTGGCCAGGCTGATCAGCAAACCCAGCAAACACAGCTTCTTCATGAATATTGTTCTCTAGGGCCTAAAACAGACGCGATCAGTACGCGTCGAGCGGCCGAAAATTGGGAGAGCGGCTAATAAAGGAACGACTATTGTTGTTCGGATAAATGCAGCACACTTCTGAACTCTTTTTCGCGCTGGGCATCTTTTAGCCGATTGGCCCGATGCAATCCAGTGGTGGCGGCAGATTATGCCCAATGCACTCGATTCAAAGGGTTACAGGTTCCATCCCCTAGGTTGCAAGGAGCGTCACCACCATGAACGTACGACAGAGCCTTCGCTCAAGCTGGCCCGTGATGGCATTGCTGCTGCTCAGCAGCCTGCTCAGCGGCTGCGGGATCAACAACATCCCGACCCTCGACGAACAGGCCAAGGCGGCCTGGGGTCAGGTCCAGAACCAGTACCAGCGTCGCGCCGACCTGATCCCCAACCTGGTGGAAACGGTCAAGGGCTACGCCAAGCACGAACAGGAGACCCTGACCGCGGTGATCGAGGCGCGGGCCAAGGCGACGTCGATCCAGGTCGATGCCAGCACCCTGGACAACCCGGAAAAACTCAAGCAGTTCCAGCAGGCCCAGGACCAGCTGACCGGCGCCTTGAGCCGTTTGATGGTGGTGTCCGAGCGGTATCCGGACCTCAAGGCCAACCAGAACTTCCTGGCCCTGCAGTCGCAGCTCGAAGGCACCGAGAACCGCATCGCCGTGGCGCGTCGCGATTTCATCCTCGCGGTGCAGAAGTACAACACCGAGATCCGTACCTTCCCCGGCCGCCTGTGGCACAGCGTGATGTACAGCAACCTGCAGGTGCGCGAGACCTTCGAGGCCACCAGCCCCGACGCCGACAAAGCGCCGCAAGTGAAGTTCTGATCAGCAGCGGCTACCCGCGGATCGTGCGAGCGACCGCGGGATCCGCCCCGGCGTTACCACGGATGAGGTTCCAATGCGCGTGTTGAGAGTGGGTGTGGTGCTGTTGCTCTGGGTGTTGGCGATAACGGCCCAGGCCGAGCTGAAGTTCCCGGCGCTGAGCGGGCGGGTGGTGGACAACGCCCAGATGATCGAGCCGGCGGTGCGCCAGCAACTGACCCAGGAGCTGGCCTCCCACGAACAGTCCACCGGCGAGCAGGTGGTGGTCGTGACCCTGCCGGACCTGCAAGGCACCAGCATCGAGGACTTCGGCTATCAGCTGGGGCGCTACTGGGGCATCGGCCAGAAGGACAAGAACAACGGCGCCTTGTTGATCGTCGCCCGCGACGATCGCAAGCTGCGCATCGAAGTCGGTTATGGCCTGGAAGATCGCCTGACCGACGCGCAAAGTTCGGTGATCATCAACCAGGTCATCACCCCGGCCTTCAAGGCCGGCCATTTCAGCAAGGGCATCAGCGATGGCGTATCGGCCATGCTGCTGGTGCTGGGCGGCAATCCACTGGACGAACCGAGCGCTGCCTATGACGGTGGCGGCGAGCGCGGCAGTGAGTTCTTCGAGCGGCATCCCGGCGCGCTGGTGTTCCTGGTGCTGCTGTTTATCGTGACGATCTTCGTCTGCCAGTTGCTTGGCATCCTGCCCAGCGGCGGCGGCGGGCGTGGCGGTTCCGGAGGTTTTGGCGGGGGCGGTTTTGGCGGCGGAGGCGGTGGGGGCTTCAGCGGCGGCGGTGGTAGTTTTGGCGGCGGCGGATCGTCAGGCGGCTGGTGACTAACAATAAACGATGAGTATGGGAAGACATGGCACTACTGAGTGAGTACGAACAACGGCAGGTCGCCGAGGCGATCGCCCGGGTCGAACAGCAGACCGATGCCGAACTGGTCACCGTGCTGGCCGCCCGCGCCGACGACTACGCCTATATCCCGTTGCTCTGGGCCAGCCTGCTGGCGCTGATCGTGCCGGGCGTGGTGCATTACGCCACCGGCTGGATGAGCATGCACCTGTTGCTGCTGGTGCAATGGGTGACCTTTATCGTGCTCTGCCTGGTGTTCCGCATTCCGCGGATCACCACTCGCCTGATTCCGCGTTCGGTACGCCACTGGCGCGCCTCGAACCTGGCCCGCCGCCAGTTTCTCGAACAGAACCTGCACCACACCGTCGGCAGCACCGGAATGCTGATCTTCGTCTGCGAAGCCGAGCGCTATGTGGAGATCCTGGTGGACGAGGGCATTTCCAGGCGCCTCGACGACAAGACCTGGGACGCCATTGTCCAGGCCTTCACCCAGCAGGTGAAGCAGGGGCAGACCCTGCAAGGCTTCATCAACTGCATCGAGGCCTGCGGCGAACTGCTCAAGGTGCATGTACCGGTGACCCATGTGCGCAACGAACTGCCCAACCGCCTGGTGGTCCTGGCCTGATTTCCCCCGCTCCTGTAGCCGCTGCCGCAGGCTGCGCCAGGTCCGCAGGACCTCCTGCGATCTTGAGAGCGCCACGGCCTTTCGGCCGATCGCAGCCTTCGGCAGCGGCTACAGGAAGCCTCCATCGCCTGGAATTCTGCGCCGCCGGGTAAATAACTCCGTGCCCCGGCGGGCCATCCCCCCTAAAATACCCCCCATTCCCCGATTCACACCCCGCATCGCCCGAGGCACCTTTTACATGTCCGCAACCGCAACCCCCGCCAGCCTCGCGCCGGATCATCACGCCCAGTTTCTCGAACTGCTGGAAACCAGCCTGGCGCAGAACGCCTTTATCAAACTGGTGCTGGCCAAGCATGTGGGGGCCGAGGCGGATTTGCAGCGGCTGATCATCAAGCAACTGATGGTCAAGGAGCAGCCGTGCCTGTCCTTCGTCTACCGCTACAAGACCCGCGACATCACCAAGAATTTCCCCCTGGACGAAGGCGTGGCGCTGATCGCCGGGCTGCTGCCGGCGTCGTTCAAGAACGCGCACTTGCTGTCGCTCACCGATGAAGTGCAGCTCGAATACAGCAAGAAGGGCAAGAGTTCGCTGTTCAAGGGCAAGGCCCAGCAGCAGCGCGAAGTGCCGTCCGCCGAGCACAACCGCGAGAAGAATCGCTACCTGGAGCTGAGCCGGCCCTTCCTCACCGACCTGGGGGTGACCAACAAGCAGCATGAGCTGATCCCGGCGATGTCGCGCAAGTGGAAGCAGATCAACAAGTTCATCGAGGTCTTCAGCCATGCGCTGAGTTCGTCGCCGATCGACCTGCAACAGCCGGTGCGGGTGGCGGACTTCGGCTCCGGCAAGGGTTACCTGACCTTCGCCATCCACGACTACCTGTGCAATACCTTGCAGGCGCAAGGGCAGGTGACCGGCGTGGAACTGCGCGAAGACATGGTGACCCTGTGCAACGCCGCGGCGGCGCGCCTCGACCATCAGGGCCTGGAGTTCAAGTGCGGCGACGTGCGCAGCGTGGCGCCGAGCGAGCTGGACGTGATGATCGCCCTGCATGCCTGCGATATCGCCACCGACTACGCGATCCATACCGGCATTCGTTCCGGCGCGGCGATCATCATGTGCTCGCCGTGCTGCCACAAGCAGATCCGCCCGCAGATGCAGAGCCCGGCGCTGCTCAAGCCGATGCTGCAATACGGCCTGCACCTGGGCCAGCAGGCGGAGATGGTCACCGACAGCCTGCGCGCGCTGTTCCTCGAAGCCTGCGGCTACGAGACCAAGGTCTTCGAGTTCATCTCCCTGGAACACACCAACAAGAACAAGATGATCCTCGCGGTCAAACGCGCCGAGCCCCAGGACCCGACCCAGCTGCTGGCCAAGATCGGCGAGCTCAAGGCGTTCTACCACATCAGCGAGCACTGCCTGGAAACCCTGCTGCGGGCCGACGGCTACCTGGGCTGATCACGCTCCTGTAGCCGCTGCCGCAGGCTGCGAACGACGGCGCAGCCGGCGCAAGGGCGGCCCACTCCATCGTGCAGATGCACCGCGGTGCCTGGTTTTGCGGCCCTTGTGGTGCCGATCGCAGCCTGCGGCAGCTTCCGTAGGAGCGAAGCTCGCTCGCGATGAACGATGACGCGATGTACGGATACGTTGCAGGCGTAGTACCGGGTTATTACCCGGCCCCGCGGATAGGGACTACCTTGAATACTCCTATTTTCCCTTGAAGAGGAGTCATCTCCATGGCTGCGAAAAAAATCCTCATGCTGGTCGGCGATTACGTCGAGGACTACGAAGTGATGGTGCCGTTCCAGGCGCTGCTGATGGTCGGCCACACCGTGCATGCGGTGTGCCCGGACAAAAAGGCCGGGCAGACCGTGCGCACGGCGATCCACGACTTCGAAGGCGACCAGACCTACAGCGAAAAACCGGGCCATCAGTTCGCCCTGAACTTCGACTTCGCCAAGGTCGAGGCCGCCGATTACGACGCGCTGCTGATCCCCGGCGGTCGCGCCCCGGAATACCTGCGGTTGAATGAAAAAGTCCTGCAACTGGTGCAAGCCTTCGACCAGGCCGGCAAGCCGATCGCCGCCGTCTGCCACGGCGCCCAGCTGCTGGCCGCGGCGGGCATTCTCGAAGGCCGCGAGTGCAGCGCCTACCCGGCCTGTGCCCCGGAAGTGCGCCTGGCCGGCGGTACCTACATCGATATTCCCGTGACGGACAGCCACGTCCAAGGCAATCTGGCGACGGCCCCAGCCTGGCCGGCGCATCCCAGCTGGCTGGCTGGTTTCCTCGGTTTGCTGGGCACCAAAATCACGCTGTAAGCGGCTGGCGATCCGGCGACGTCCCAGCCTTGGGGGCGACGCCGGATGGCCCCGCCACACTTTCAAGGGAGGAACGCCAGCATGTGCGAGCTCTACGTCAAAGCCGACCCGATCCTCTACGAGTCCCGCTCGCGCTCGCTGCGCATCTGCGGGGTGGTCACCACCCTGCGCCTGGAAAACCAGTTCTGGGACATCCTCAGCGAAATCGCCGAGGTCGATGGCATGACCACCAACCAGTTGATCGCCAAGCTCTACGAAGAGGTGATGGACTACCGCGGCGAAGTGGTGAATTTCGCCTCGTTCCTGCGGGTCAGCTGCACCCGCTACCTGAGCCAGCGCCGCAGCGCTACGCCGGAACTCAGCGTGGTGCGCAGCGCCACCAAATAACCTCGCACCCTGCACCCTGCACCCTGCACCCTGCACCCTGTAGCCGCTGCCGAGCCTGCGAGGCTGCGATCGCCCGCGTAGCGGGCGCCAAGCCAGGCAACGCCACGTATCAGACATACCGCGTTGTCAGGTTTTACGGGGCTGCGCCCCGATCGCAGCCTCGCTGGGGCTCGGCAGCGGCTACAGGATTCGTTTCAGGTCAAGAGGTCGGGCGGGTGCCGTCGAGCAGGGCGTCCACCACTGCCCGAGCCATTTCCACCGAATGCACCATGGACCAGATCAGCCCGCGTTCGATGCCGCTGGCGCGTTCGGTGATTTCATCGGACACCTCCTCGGCGCATTTGAGCAGCAGGGACACGTGCATCAGCGCGTCTTCGGCATTGACCCCGGGCTGCACGGCGAACAGCGGATGGCCCTGGCCATCGCGCAGGCCAAAGGGGCGGTGGCGAGTGCCTTGCAAGGTGGCGATCAGGCTGGCGTTGGCGCGATCCAGTTCCGGGTCGCGTAGCTTGCGAGGGGATTGCAGGGGTGGATCGGGGACGAGCTTTTTCATGTGTGTCACTCACTCAGTAGTTCCTAGGACTGCCAAGCTCACTTCCACATGAGGGGTGGCAGTTGTGCGTGGGTGTGGAAGACCGGGACTGAGTAACCCGGCACACCCGAAGGTGTCCCGCGCACAACCGCCATAAAAGGCGCCGTCGACGAAAATACGTCGACGCCTGCTTACGAGCGCTCATGCTTACTCAGGACCGAACTTCCACATCCGGGCCGCTGATTTTGCAGCGACCCAGGCAGACTGCCTGATCGGTTTGAGAGGTACAAGGCGCTCAAAGGCGTTGGGGATTTTCTAGGAAATACCTTACAAAACAAAGCGAAACTTCTTCATTTCTCACCAGCATCCCCTGACAAAACACGACCTGTAGCCGCTGCCGAGCCTGCGAGGCTGCGATAGGTCCGCAGGACCTCAGACGGTCGCAAGATCGCCGCGCCCCTTCGGGTCGATCGCAGCCTCGCAGGCTCGGCAGCGGCTACAGGGGTTACAGCGGTTATAGGGGCAGCGCAACCTGGTTCAGAAGAACCGGGTCACGCTGATCTTGGCGTTACGCCCCAGGCTGGAGGCGTTTTCGCCGCTCAGGGGCGGGCGGTAATCGCGGTTGAACATGTTGTCCAGGGTGAAGTTGACCTCGGTGCCCTTGAGGTACGGCTGCTGCGGTTTCCAGTTGGCGAACAGGCCCTGCACGTTGTAGCGGTCGTTCTCGTACTGGTCCCAGTAGGAATCGCCCAAGGCGCTGGCCGGGCCGCTCGGGTAGACGTCGCTCGGCACGCGGTCGGTCTGGCGTACCCACTGGCCCTGCCAACCCACTTGCGCATCCCACTGCGGGATTTTCACCCCCAGGGTGGCGACCCACTTGCGCGGCGGAATGTCCCGCGCCCAGACATTCGGCCCCCAGGGGTTGGTGTAGGCGCCTTCATGCTTGCCGGTGATCCAGGAGTAGGACAGCGAGCCGAACAGGTAGGTCGAATCGTAGAAACTCTCGACCTCGAAGCCCTTGATGGTCAGGTCGCCGATATTGCGGTAGACCCCGATCGTCGGCTGGTTGCACACCTGGCCAATGCTCTTGCCGCTGCTCAGTTGCTCGGGGCAGCCGATCCCCAGGTTCTTCATGATTTCGTCTTTGATCTGGTTGCGGAACACCGTGGTGCGGATCTGCACGCTATCGGCATCGCTGAACACATTGGCGAAGCTGGTGATATTGCCGGCGCGCAATGCGGTGATGCGCTCCGGGTCGAGGTCGCGGCTGGTGGCCGAGCGGGTGGTGCCCGGCGCCTGGACTTCGTACTGCTCGTCGATCACTGGCGCGCGCCAGGTCTTGCTGTAGTCGGCGAACAGGGCGAATTGCGGGGTGACCGTCCAGAACGCCGACAGCCGTGGCGACCAGCCGGTGTAGGTCTTGTCGCCATAATCGTGGCCGACCACCGGGTCGGGGCTGTTGTAGATCGGCGCGTCGTTTTTCTGCCCACGGTTGCGCACATGGTCGTAGCGCAGGGACGGGGTCAGGGTGAAGTCGCCCAGGGTGATCGCATCCTGGATATAGAAGGCGTTGTTGTCGACCTTGCCATGGGGCATGAAGCCCGGCTGGTAATGCCCGTTGTTGTACTTGGGCACCTCATAGGTCTTGCCCGGCATCCACATGTCCACCTCGCGGGTGTGCTTGCGGATCTGGATGCCATTAGTCAGGGCATGTTCCAGCGGGCCGGTGCTGAAGCGGCTGGTGTTTTTCAGCGAGAGGATCCTGTCCTCGTAACCCACGGTGATCTTGCGGCCACCGGAAGCGGGCTGGAAGTAGGCGTTCGGGCCGCGCTCGTCGGTCTGGTCGGTCTTGGAATCGGAGTACTTGGCCTCGAAGTCGATCCACGGGTTGTCCAGCGGTGTGTACTGGTACTTGGCCTGCCAGGTGGTGTCGATGGTATTGCGCTGGGCCAGGAAGCGCCGGGTGGCGCCGTCGTAGCCGTACTTGTCGATATCGTTCTGGGTCGGCGGCGTCGGGTAGCTCTTGGCCGAGAAGGGCGCCCAGATATCGCTGTTGGAACGCATATAGCTGAAGCCCAGGCGGTGTTCGTCGGTCAGCTGCATGTTCAGCTTGAACAGCTCGCCGTCCAGGTCCTGGGCGGTGTTGGGCAGGCGCTTGGGGTTGATCGGGTAGGCGTTGCGCGGGTCCGGCTGGGCGCTGGCCAGTTTCATGTCGTCGCCGTCGCGCTTGGTCCAGTAGGCCAGGGCATCGAAACGCCGGTCCTCGGTGCGCCCGTACACCGCGCCGGTGTAGGCCTGCTCATGGCTGTTGCTGCTGTAGCCGTACTTGAGCATGGCGCCGCTGTCACGGCCTTCCTGCAGCAGGTCGGGGGCGTCCTTGGTCTCCATGTGCACGGTGCCGCCGAAACCGCCGTTGCCGGTCTCGGGCGAGTGCGGGCCTTTTTCCACTTCGATGCGCTTGATCAGTTCCGGCTCGATGAAGATCGAGCCCTGCTGGTAGCGTTCGAAGCCGCTCTTGGTCGCGCCGTCGACGCTCATCGGCACGTCTTCGGCGTCGCCCAGGCCCCAGATGTTGATGGTCTGGCCGCCGGGTTTGAGCGAGCCGCCGAGGCTGACGCCGGGCAGGGTGGCGATCAGGCTGGGAATGTTGGTGGCCTGGTGGCGATCGATCTCGGCCTGGTTCAGGGTCGAGCGGCCGACCGTGGCGGAGTCCACTTCCAGGCCGCTGCCGATGACGCTCATGGCCCCCAGCTGCAGCGCCGAACTGCGGGTGCTGCTGTTTTCCGCGGGGCGCACCACGTAGGTCTGGTCGACCTTGACCAGGCTGAACTCGCTGCCGCCCAGCAGTTGCCGGATCGCCGCCTCGGGGCTGAAATCGCCCTTCAGCGCCGGGGCCTTCACGTTGCGCAGCAACTCTTCGTCGAACAGCAACTGGATCTTCGCCTGCTGCGCCACCTGGCTCAGCGAGGCCGCCAGCGGTTGGGCGGGCAGGGCAAAGGTGAACGATTCGACTTGAGCCTGGGCCTGCAGGCTGAACGCCAGGCAGGTGGCGAGCAGGGTCGGACGCGAACAGATGAGCTGCAAGTGATAAGGCGCGCGAAACATGAAATCCCCCGGAGCGGCGACAAAGGCCAGAAAAGGTGTGCGTAAACAACGCAGACCGGAGGAAGACGCGTCAGCAAAATAAAACCTCATATGCGAATGCAAAATATTCGCATATGGGTTTCAGCGTCGGGCTTCGATACGCACGCGGCCGTCGGCCAGGGCCACGGTTTTCACCGGGATTAGCGCCGGCAGGGCCTTGATCAGAGCGTCCGGGTCCTGCACATCGAGGTTGCCCGAGACCTTGAAGTTGCCCAGCGCGCCATCGGCCAGCAACACTGGCTGGCGGCGATAGAGGTTCAGCTCGTCCACCAGGCTGGCCAGGTCGCGATTGCGAAAGGCCAGGTGGCCGCCGCGCCAGTCGGCGACCTCGGCGACGTTCACCGCCTGTTCCCGCAGGGTGCCGCTGGCGTAGTCATAGATGCCGCGCTGGCGGGCGCCGAGCAGCAGCGAATCGGGCTTTTGTTCGTCGGGAACGAACGCCACCTGGCCATGGGCGACGCTGACCACCAGTTGTTTCTCGCCGCGGCGCACATCGAAGCCGGTACCGACCACCCGCACCCGGGCGTTGCCTGCATGCACCCACAGCGGCCGTTCCTTGTCGGCGGCGGCTTCCAGGTACAGCTGGCCCTGGTCCAGGTAGAGGTTGCGCTGCTGCGCGGTGAAGTCGATGCGCAGGCGAGTGTTGGCGTTGACGTACAAGGTGCTGCCATCGGGCAGGTTGAAGCTGCGCATGCCCGTGCTCTGGGCGGCGATCTGTTGCGAATGGATCGCCGGCGGGGCGCCCAGCTCGATGGCCAGCAGCGCGCAGACCAACGCGGCGGCGACCGCCAGGGCCGGGCGCCAGCGCGGCTTTTTGCGCACTGGCAGCGGCGTCGGTTGGTTCAGTGGTTCGAGTTCGGCCAGGTCGGCCCACAAGCGCTCGAACTCGGCGTAGGCCCGGGCATGGGCCGGTTCGCGGAACCAGATCTTGAAGGCGTCGCGCGTGGCCTGGCTGCGATCGTCGCGATTGCGGGTGAACCAGCCGGCCGCCTGGACATCGATGCTGTCGATCTGGTGTTCGTGTTCAGGGTCGCGGGGGCGGGTCATTGCGCTTGCTCCTTGCCGTGTTCCTGTTCCAGGCGCTGCTTGCAGTGCAGCAGGGCAAAGGCGATGTGTTTTTCCACCATGCTCAGGGAGATGCCCATGCGTTCGGCGATCTGCGCCTGGCTCAGGCCTTCGAAGCGGTGCAGCATAAGGGCTTCACGGCGGCGCGGCGAGAGTTCGGCGAGCACGCTCTTCAAGCGCTCCAGGCGTTGCAGGCGCTGGGCCGCGGGCAGTGGCTCGTGATGTTCATCGGCCAGTGGCTCGGGTTCTGCTGCATGCGGTTCGTGGTGCACCTTGTGCCTGACCTTCTGCCGGCGCCAGTGATCGCGCAGCAGGTTGCGCGCCATCTGGAACAGAAAGGCGCGGGGTTGTTCGACCTTGGCCCGGTCGCGGTAGTCGAGCCATTGGGTGAAGACGTCCTGGGTCATGTCCGCCGCATCGCTGGCGTTGTCCGTGCGTTTACGCAGGTAATGCAGGATGTCCGCATAGAACCCGCGGACGGGGTCCGCCGAGGTGGGGTCGGGCTTGAAGCGAGACATGAAAATCCTTCGCAAGGGCTGCCGGGCAGAAAGGTCGCGAATGATATCGAGAATTATTACTATTTGTCTGCATGAGTTTCGCGTCATGAACCGGATGCGGTTTTTCCTGTCTGATGCTGCGTGCCTCAGCAACACACCCCAAAACGCTGGTAAACCGGCAAAGACAGGCTTTAATCCGAAGTGCATTCGCATCTTTGGACACTCAGGAGCAGGACCATGGCTGGATGGTATGAATTAAGCAAAAGCAGTGACGGGCAGTTCCGCTTCGTTCTCAAGGCTGGCAATGCTGAAACCATTTTGACGAGTGAGTTGTATTCCTCCCGCAGCGCCGCCGAAAACGGCATCGCTTCGGTGCAGACCAACAGTCCCAACGAGGCCCGCTACGCCAAGGAAGTCTCCAAGGACGGCAAACCTTATTTCAACCTCAAGGCCGCGAACCACCAGATCATCGGCAATAGCCAGCGCTATTCGTCCGAGGCGGCGCGCGACGGCGGTATCGAAAGCGTCAAGACCAACGGTCCAACCACCACCATCAAGGACAAGACCGTTTAGTTTCTGCTCTGAAACAAAAGAGCCCGACAGGACAACCTGCCGGGCTTTTTGTTGGGCGCTGTCCCGTGCTGTAGGAGCGAGCTTGCTCGCGATAAGAACTCGAGGATCAGGCGGTGCAGCTACCGGCCTCATCGCGAGCAAGCTCGCTCCTACAGGGGGGCGGCAGGGCGTTTAGCGCACTGCGTTCAACATGGCCTGCAACTGATTGCGCCCGGCTTCACCCAGCGGGAACACCGGCAGGCGCGGGTCGCCGACCTGCAGACCGATCATGTTCAACCCGGCCTTGATGGTGGTCGGCAGGCCGCCCTTGAGGATGAAGTCGAGCACCGGCAACTGGCGGTAGAACAATTCGCGCGCGCGCTCCAGGTCGTTGTCCAGCACCGCCTGGTACAGGTCCAGGTTGAGCTGCGGGATCAGGTTCGCCGCGGCGGTGCACCAGCCCTTGGCGCCAGCGGCGAAGGCTTCCAGGGCCAGCGGGTTGCAACCGTTGTAGAACGGCACCTGGCCTTCGCCCAGCAGTTGCAGCTTGTGCATGCGCTGGATGTCGCCGGTGCTCTCCTTGACCATGGTCACGTTTTCCACCGCATGGAAGATCCGCAGGATCAGTTCCACCGACATGTCGGTGCCGCTGGTGGCCGGGTTGTTGTAGAGCATGATCGGCACGCCGACGCTGTCGCCGATGGCCTGGTAGTGGGCGAAGATCTCGGCTTCGCTGAGCTTCCAGTAGGACGTCGGCAGGACCATCACCGCATCGGCGCCCTTGGCCTCGGCAAACCGCGCGCGGCGCACGGCCTTGGCGGTGGTCAGGTCGGAAACGCTGACGATGGTCGGCACGCGCCTGGCGATGTGGCGGATGCTGAATTCGGCGACCTGGTCCCATTCGGCGTCGCTCAGGTAAGCGCCTTCGCCGGTGCTGCCCAGGGGCGCGATGGCCTGCACGCCGCTGTCGATCAGGCGATCGATGGAACGGCCGAGGGTGTCCAGGTCCAGTTGCTCACCGTTGGCGGTGAACGGGGTAATGGTGTAGCCGATGATGCCGTGAATGTTGGCGTTCGACATGGCGACGCTCCTTTAGCGAATGAGGTGGGTTCAGTTCAGGCAATCGGCGTGTTGCTTGAGGTTCTGCCGAGCGTAGTAGTTGAAGGCGGCGGCGTGACGCTTGGGCTTGGAGATCCAGTCATGGGCCTCGCGGCCGAGCTCCGGCTGGATCGGCTTGATGGTGCCGGCGGCCATGGCCAGCAATTGCAGCTTGGCGGCGCGCTCGATCAGTTGGGCGATCACGCAGGCTTCCTCGATGCTGGCGCCGGTGGACAGCTGGCCGTGGTGCGAGAGCAGGATGGCGCGCTTGTCGCCCAGGGCCGCGGAGATGATTTCGCCTTCTTCGTTACCCACCGGCACGCCCGGCCAGGCCTTGAGAAAGGCGCAGTCGTCGTACAGCGGGCACAGGTCCATGTGGGAAATTTCCAGCGGCACTTCGATCATCGACAACGCGGCGACGTGGGTCGGGTGGGTGTGGATGATGCAGTTCACGTCGGGGCGGGCGCGGTACACCCAACTGTGGAAACGGTTGGCCGGGTTGGGCATGCCATGGCCTTCGAGCACCTCCAGATCTTCGTTGACCAGCAGTAGGTTGCCCGCGGTGATCTCGTCGAAACCCAGGCCCAGTTGCTGGGTGTAGTAAGTGCCCGGCTGGGGGCCACGGGCGGTGATCTGCCCGGCAAGACCGGAGTCGTGACCGTTCTCGAACAGGATGCGGCAAGTCAGCGCCAGCTTTTGCCGGTCGGTCCACGTATTATCCGCCAGGGTGTTTTGCATCTGGGTCAGGGCTTGCCTGACCAGTTGCTCTTTGGGTAGTGCTAATGTCTTGGCCATATCGGTGTCCTTGGGTCGTTGCAATGGACGTCGGATTTGCCAGCTCCCGCTGCTCGCAAGGTCGTTGGGTGAAAGCAAATGACACTAAAGAGGCTATATGACACTTTGTGTCATTGGCAAGGACAAATCGTCGCCTCCTTGATGGGTTAACCGTTCTACATGTCTATCCGTTTGAAATTATTGAGAAAAAAACTTGGCGTGACGCTGGAGGCCCTGGCCGAGAAATCCGGCATGACCAAGAGCTACCTGTCGAAAGTCGAGCGCGGCCTGAACACGCCCTCGATCGCCGCGGCGTTGAAACTGGCCAGGGCGTTGAACGTGAACGTCGAGGAGCTGTTCGCCGAAGACAAGGTCAGCCTGGACAGCTACAGCCTGGTGCGCAGCGACGAACGCCAGTCGCTGGCGGCCAACGACCAGGCGCCGGGTTATGCGGTGCTGGCGCATCAGGTCAGCGAGCGCAGCCTGTTGCCGTTCATCATCTACCCGCCCAGCGAGTTCACCGACAAGAGCTTCAAGGAACACTTGGGGGAGGAGTTTCTGTTTGTCCATGAAGGGCAGGTGGAAGTGGATTTCATGAACGAGCGGGTGATCCTCAACCGGGGCGACGCGCTGCACTTCAACGCGCAGAAACCCCACCGCCTGCGCTCGGTGGGCGAGGTGCAGGCGCAGTTGCTGGTGGTGGTGCACAGCGGCGAGGAATAAGGGACACGATGTAGCCGCTGCCGAAGGCTGCGATCGACCCCGAAGGGGGCGCAAGGCCTTGAGATCGCTGAAGGCCTTCGGCCTTATCGCAGCCTGCGGCAGCGGCTACAGGTCAGAGTAGACATCACGGCCGCGGGCCGATCTTTCAGCGTTCGACCGGCACCGACAGCGCAGGATCGCCCAGCGCATGGCTCTTCGAATCGAAGAAGCGCAGCGTCACTTCCATTCCCTCGAACAGCTTGGCGTAGCGCCGCTTCTGGTTCTGGATGAAGGCCTTGCTGCGCGGCTGGATCGAGATCGCCAGGGTCCGCACTTTGGACTGGCGGATGGCACTCACCAGGTGGCTGTCCTGGGAGCCGAGGTCGTGGCCGAAGATGCACAGCGCGTCGCTGTGATTCAGCAACTGCTGGTAGCAGAACGACAGGTAGTCGCTGCCGCGAATGGTCTTGAGCTTGTCCGCCACCGGGCCTTCGCTGACGAACAGCGGCACATCGTCGAGGGTCTTGAGGGTGTTGTTGATGGCGAAGTTGCCCAGCAGCGTGCCCTCGGTGGAACCCAGCTTGCGCGCGGTGCCGTCCTGGTTGCGCACCAGGTGCAGGCCGCCGTGCAGGTACAGCACGCGGGTCTGTTCGCTGGCGGTCTGGCTGATGTCGAAGCTCGGGTCGGCGCCCTGGAACAGGTCGTCGATGCCCTGGGCATCGTGCTGGATCGCCCAGTAGTTGAGCAGGTCGTAGTTGCTGGTGAACACCGTGCGGTAGCGGCGCAGTTCCTGGTTGATCTGCGACAGTGTCGCCGGCTGTACCAGGCGCCACGGAATGTGCACCGCGTGCACGGTATTGATCAGCGCTTCCTTGATTGCGTAGTAGCGATTGCGCGGCGCCGCGGAGCTGACGGCCAGGGCCTTGTTGACCCGGCTGGTGGTCTTCAGCGCGCCCAGCACCTGTTCGAAACTGCGGGTCTGCAGGGCTTCGAACACGCTCAGCTCGGAGGGGCTCAGGGGCTTTTCCTCGACGCTGCGGGCGTTCTCGAACAGCGAATCGTAGGCGAAGTCTTCCCACACCGCGCGGCTGGCGCCGTTGCCGATCAGCAGGCCGGCGATCGGCGTGCTGGCGCGCAAGGCGTTCCAGTCTTCAAGGTCGGCATCAAATTCCTGGAAATCCATCATCGCGGTTCGTCGTCTCAAGGCAGAAGGTGTACAGGGCGCCGACTTTATCACGACCGACCCTTGAGCCAGATCAACAACGCGCGTGACCGATGGGTCGATCCTGTGCGCATTTGCCGGATCGGCACGGCTGATCCAATCCCAGCCTGGAGGACGCGCCATGAGCAGCACTTTTTTCATTCCCGCCGTGAACATCATGGGTATCGACTGTCTCGATGAGGCCATGGTCGCGATTCGCAACTACGGTTTTCGCAAGGCGCTGATCGTCACCGACACCGGCCTGGCCAAGGCCGGGGTGGCCGGGATGATTGCCGAGAAGCTGGCGATGCAGGACATCGATTCGGTGATCTTCGACGGCGCCAAGCCCAACCCGAGCATCGGCAACGTCGAGAAGGGCCTGGCGCAATTGCAGCAGAGCAGCTGCGACTTCGTGGTCTCCCTCGGCGGCGGTTCGCCCCATGACTGCGCCAAGGGCATCGCCCTGTGCGCCACCAATGGCGGGCATATCAGCGACTACGAGGGTGTCGACCGTTCGGCCAAGCCGCAACTGCCGTTGATCGCCATCAACACCACCGCCGGCACCGCCAGCGAAATGACCCGTTTCTGCATCATCACCGACGAGCAGCGCCACGTGAAAATGGCCATCGTCGACCGTAACGTCACGCCGCTGCTGTCGGTCAACGACCCGGCGCTGATGGTCGCCATGCCCAAGGGCCTGACCGCCGCCACTGGCATGGACGCGCTGACCCACGCGATCGAAGCCTATGTGTCCACCGCGGCCAACCCGATCACCGATGCCTGCGCGCTGAAAGCCATGACCATGATCAGCCAGAACCTGCGCCAGGCGGTGCACGACGGCAGCGACCTGGTCGCCCGGGAAAACATGGCCTACGCCCAGTTCCTCGCCGGCATGGCCTTCAACAATGCGTCGCTGGGTTTCGTGCATGCCATGGCGCACCAGCTGGGCGGTTTCTACGACTTGCCCCACGGTGTGTGCAACGCCGTGCTGCTGCCCCATGTGCAGAGTTTCAATGCCATGGTCTGCGCCGGACGCCTGACCGATGTGGCCCACGCCATGGGCGCGGACATCCGTGGCTTCAGCCCGGAGGAGGGCGCGCAGGCGGCCATCAGCGCCATTCGCAGCCTGGCCCGGGATGTCGAGATCCCCAGCGGCTTGCGCGACCTGGGCGCCAAGCTGACGGACATTCCGATCCTGGCCGCCAACGCCCTGAAAGACGCCTGCGGCCTGACCAACCCCCGCACCGCCGACCAGCGCCAGATCGAGGAAATCTTCCGCAGCGCGTTCTGAACCATCCCTTGTAGGAGCGAGCTTGCTCGCGATCGATCGCGTCAGCGATCTGGGCGATGTTCCGCGTTGTTCTGACGAATATCGCGAGCAAGCTCGCTCCTACAGAGGGGCATAACTGGCGTTTGCGAATCGAGCCCCCAAGTTTGCATGCAGTCGAAAACCGGCAGGCTTGTTCATATGAGGGCGCGGGAGTCAGGCTTGAATGGGTTGAAAGAGTCGATTGGGCGGGGGATAGTGCGTGGCTTAAACGTGGTGATCGTCGATGGGCGCAGGGAGCGGAGCAATGACATCGAGATATGGTGCGCTGGGTTGCTGGGTCATGATCGGACTGTCGCTGGGCGCGACTCATGTCCATGCCCAATGTGCCTCACCCGAACTCAAGGACGGCGTGGTGGGATACTCGGAGTGCAAGGCGTGGCCAGCCTATCCTGGAGTGAGCATTACTGTGAGTTCGCAGCTCGAGGCGCACTCGGCTACTGAAAATCCCTATGACCAAGGCACCTATGATCTCCGCCTGGCTCTGGTTGCGAGTAAAGATGGCGCCGCCCTGGCCACATATTCTCAGGCCTCATCATTCAATTCCGACGCGATCAGCTTCAATGGGCTGAGTATTGATACTGCCCGTTATAGTCTCACTCCGCAGTTACGTGCATTCGGCATTCGCGCTGCTTTCCGAGGGTCGTCACGGGCCAACCCTTTCGGTGAAGCCTGGCTGTCACTCTACGTCAAAGAGGGCAACACCCTGCGTCCGGTGCTGGAGTCGTTGGTTGTCGAGTCCTATGGGGGAGAATGGGACACCAACTGTGAAGGCGAATTTCATGAGACCAAACGCACCCTTCAGATGGCCAAGAGCAGCAGCCACGGTTATGCCGACCTGATCGTCAAAACCCAGTCAAGTGGTTCGACCAATGTTCGCAAGGGCGAAGAGTGCGTTTCCGTATCCCGTGCCGAGAAGCCGGCAGTGACCACCCTGCGTTACGACGGCAAGCAATACGTGGTACCGGAAGGCCTGAAAGGTCGCTCATTCTGATGCGTTGCCTGATCTCCTGATGTTGGCTCGTCTGTTAGTCGTGCTGGCCACGGGCGAGGCGATGGACTCAAAGGTATCCAAGACATGCTCACCGGCCTCAACCACCTGACCCTCGCCGTGACCGACCTGAATCGCAGCCTGGGGTTTTACCGCGACCTGCTGGGCCTGCGCCTGGACGCCAGCTGGGACAGCGGCGCCTATCTGTCGTTGCCGGGCCTGTGGTTGTGCCTGTCGCTGGACCCGTCGCGCCGCTCGGCCGAAGTGTCGGACTACACCCACTATGCCTTCAGCATCGAGGCCGGGCATTTCCTGGCGTTCGTCCAGCGCCTGCGGGCTGCTGGCGTACGGGAGTGGCGCGACAACCGCAGCGAAGGCGCCTCGTTCTATTTCCTCGACCCCGACGGCCACCAGCTGGAAGCCCATGTCGGCGATCTGGCCTCGCGTTTGCGCGCCTGCCGGCAGCAGCCCTATGCCGGGATGACGATCTTTACCGACGAATGACCGCTCGCCGCCGCTGCAAGACGGCTGGCTGTCGTTATGGCGACCCTGGTGGGGTGGTGCGGGGGCGCACAAGCCGGCAGAATCCTGCGATCAAAACCGCGCCACCTTCGGCGCTTCGGAGTGTGGCATGACTTCTTCGCTGTTACTGGCCGTTCTCGCCTCGGGCTTTATCTACGGCATTACTCCCGGGCCGGGCGTGCTGGCGGTCTTCGGTATCGGCGCGGCGCGCGGGCGGCGGGCCGGGGCCGGCTTTCTCTGCGGACATCTGCTGGGCGACGTGATCTGGTGCAGCACCGCGCTGATCGCCATCGTCGGCGCGCGAGAGATCGGCAGCACAGCCTTCGATGTGCTCGGCGTGCTCAGCGGCCTTTATCTGTTCTGGCTCGGCCTGCGGGCGATCCGCAGCCAGCGCAGCAACGGGCAGGAACCCCAGGGCCCGGCGCGCCAGCCGTTCTGGCACGGCATCCTGTTCGGCCTGACCAACCCCAAGGCGTACCCGGTGGCCGTGGCGACGTTCACCGCGCTGCTGTCCAGTCGTGCCGAGCTGCTCAACTGGTCGATGCTGCCCTGGCTGATCTTCCTCAGTTTCCTCGGCGGCATCGGCGCATACGCTATTCTGATTGGCATCGTCGGTGCGCGGCGGGTGCGGACCCTGTATCAGCGCCACGAACTGGCGATCACCCGGCTTTGCGGCGTGATGTTCATCGGGTTTGCCATCAACGCCTTGCTGCATGCCGTTCCGGGATTGCTGGCGAACAAGGCATAAAGGCTGTCCGCAAGGTTGCGACAGCCACGGACCCGCAGCGGCCCTTCGCCGCTGCCAGAACCAGGGATTGATACTCGGCGCTTTATCTTCACAGGCAGTGTCGTTTCCTGATGGCAACCAACAACTCCGCGCCCCTGGCCAGTTTCATCGACCTTCTGCTGGACGCCGTCTGCGCGGTGGATGTGGAGGGTCGTTTCGTCTTCGTCAGCGCCGCCTGCGAGCGGATTTTCGGTTATACGCCGGACGAATTGGTCGGCCGGCGCATGATCGAGCTGGTGCACCCCGCGGATCGTGCGCGCACCTTGCAGGCCGCCGAGCGGATCATGGCTGGCGAACCCATGCCCAACTTCGAGAACCGTTACCTGCGCAAGGACGGGCAGGTCGCGCATATCCTCTGGTCGGCGCGCTGGTCCGAGGTCGACCAGCTGCGCATCGCCGTGGCCCGCGACATCACCGAGCGCAAGCAGGCCGAGTCGCGGCAGGCGGCGCTGTATGCGATTTCCGAAGCGGCCCATGCCACCGAGGACCTGCTGGCGTTGTTCCGGCGCGTGCACCGGATCATCGGGGAATGGCTGCCGGCGCTGAATTTCTCCGTCGCGCTGTACGACGAGCAATGCCAGGCGCTGAGCTTTCCCTATCACGTCGACGACCGCGAGCGTTGCCCGGAGCAGCCGGGCACGCTGACCGGCAGCCTGTGCGCCGAGGTGATCCGCAGTGGCCAGCCATTGCTGCTGACTCCCGGCAATTATGGGCCGCTGTCCCCGCTGTCGGATGCCGCCGCCCCGTACTCGCCCTGCTGGCTCGGGGTGCCACTCAATTCGCAGAAAGGCACCATCGGCGCGCTGATCGTCAAGAGCGCGCCGGGCGACGAGCGATACACCGAGCAGGACAAGGAACTGCTGCAATACGTCTGCGCCCAGCTCGCCACCGCCATCGAGCGCAAGCAGTTGCATGCGCGCCTGCAGTACATGGCCCAGTACGACCAGCTGACCCAGTTGCCCAACCGCGAGTTGCTCCGCGAGCGCCTGCGCAGTGCCCTGGCCCGTGCCCGTCGCGAGTCCGGGCGCATGGCCTTGCTCTACGTCGATCTGGACCGGTTCAAGCAGGTCAACGACACACTTGGCCACGCCGTCGGCGACATGCTGTTGCAGGCGGTGGCCAACCGGCTCAAGGCCTGCGTGCGCGAGAGCGACACCGTGGCGCGGATCGGTGGCGATGAGTTCGTGGTGCTGCTCGGCTGTATCCAGCATGCGGAAGATGCCGGTATCGTCGCCGGAAAGATTCGCCGGGCGCTCGACGAGCCGCTGCGCCTGGATGGCCATCAACTGAGCATTCTGCCGAGCATCGGCATCGGCCTGTTCCCCGAACACGGCCATGACGAAAAGCAGCTGTTCAAGCACGCCGACGAGGCGATGTACGCGGCCAAGCGCGCCCAGCGGAGCCCGTCCCGAGCCTGAAAGAAGCGGCTGACCAGGGCGTTTTTTTGCCAACCGTTCGTCGTGGCCGATGCAACTTTTTCAAACCTTCGATGGCCTGAAAACTCTCACTCTGTGCAGGCGCCGTGCGCCGTCAACTGATCAAAGGAGGCCGACACCATGAGCTTCATGGCCACCCATTTGTCCCGCACCTGCCTCGCGCTGCTGCTCGGCCTGAGTGCCAGCGCGGCGTTCGCCCAGTCCCCCGCGGAGTTTATCGATGAGGCTTCGGCCAAGGGCATGGCAGATATCGAGGCCAGTCGCCTGGCCCACCAGAAGACCTCTTCCAAGGCGGTCAAGGACTACACCATCGTGGTCATCAACGACCGCACCACCGCCAACCAGCACCTGGCGAAAATCGCCAGGAAACTCGACCTGCCCGTGGCGCCCCGGGAAGAAGTGATCAGCAAGGCCAAGGCGCTGATCCCCGAGGTTCCGGAAGGCGAAGCCTTCGATGCCGCCTATGCCGAGAGCCAGGTCAAGGCCACCGAAGAAGCCATCGAGCAGATCCAGCAACAGGCCGAAATCACCGAGGTCCCCGAACTCAAGGCCTTCGCCGAAGAGACCCTGCCGAAACTGCAGAATCACCTGCAAATGGCCAAGGCCCTCAAGGCTGGCCGGCCCCTGGATCAGTTGGATGGTTGAGCGGCGGTGTGCCGCCTCAGGTATTGACCAGCCAGCGAGCCTGGCGACTGCCGCGCCAGTTGAAGCTGCTCAGTGCCAGCAAGAGTAAGAGTATCGAGTAGATGGCGTAGGTCCCGAGCCTGTCGTAGGCCCAGCCCGCCAACAGGATGCCCACGAGTCCGGCAAAGCGGCTGATGAAGTCTATCGAGCCATACCAGCTACCAATGATTTCCTTGGGCACGGTGAGCTGGATGGCACTGGCCGTGGTACGGAAATACAGCGTGGTACCGAACTGGAATACGAACATGCCGGTGCCCGCGAGCCAGATATTGCCGCGCAGGCATAACGTGATGCAGACCCCCGAGATCATGATCAGGTGCGACAGCAATATCGTGCTCGGCACCCGGGAGGCCTGGCCACTGGCGCGCAAGGCGAGTCCGCCGGCTATGGCACCTGCCGCTCCAACGGAGAACAGGTAGCCGGTCTGCACTTCGGAAAACCCATGAAAGCCCCGAAGCAGGGGGACCCACAGGAGCGCCAGCACGCTGACCACCAGCAGGCAGGTGGCATAAGAGGCGAGGAAATACCGCCACCGTGGAGCGCGTAATAGATCGATGGTGGCTCTCGAAGCGCCGGTGACACTTTCCTGGAAACGTTGGACAAACGAGGTGCTGGCAATATCGAGGGGCGAGGTTTGCCCATTCAAGGTACTCAGGCTGATCGTCAAGGCGAGCGCGGCCAGCATGAAGGCAATGGAGGCCAGCAGTGAGATCGACAAGCCGACGTTGAAAATGACCAGGGCCCCGATGACCGGCCCCAGGGTCCTGGCGACGCCATTGAAGGTGGCGAGCAGGCCGTTGATTCTGGGGATGTCGCCAGCAGTGAAAAGGAACGGGATCAAGGCAAACAGGATCAGCCGTGAATACTGATGGATCAGGTCGACAAAGAAGGCAAAAAACCACACCCATTCCACGGAGCGGTCGTAGACCCGAAGGACAAGAACGGCCAGGGCAAACACCGCGATGTTTACCAGTTGCGTGGCAATGAACAGTTTCCATTTGTTGAAACGATCGATAAAACCCGCGCCTAGCAAGGTCACCAGTATTTCAGCGCTATAGCCGATGGCGTAGGTGGTGGTAACGGCCAGCGTCGTTCCGCTGATGGAGTAGGCAAGGTTGGCGAATACCAGGTCGTAGATAGCTTCGGAAAGTATGAGTAATACCCCCAAGGCCACAAAGGACCAGACTGACCGCGCCGTTGAATTGAAAGAGGTGTGCACAGAAATTTAATCCGTTAAATTTTTTATATGCCCGGTATCACGCAGCCTGGGCTTTGATATTGGCAGGCAAGAACGATTGGAGTTCTTCTATGCTGTTGAACTCCTGTTTGGCCGTAAGGCTATCCAGCGCAACAATTTCCATGGCTTGTATCTTGCCCAGGAGTGTACGCAGTGCTCCAGGTTCTTGCAGGTAAGGAGACAGGGCTTTCTCGAACGCGGCAAGAGCCAGAGACTCTTCTGCGTTTTGAGCCGAGCCAACCAGGTCAGCCAGCTCTTCTTTCCAGGATACTGCTTCTTGAGTTGCTTTCATGTGAATCTCCATGATGTCAGTAAGTTTGCAACTTGGGTGCACACCCCAAAAACTAAGTTACTTTCAGTGTCTGCTGCTCGAACTTGGCCATCTTGTACAGCAGGATGTCCGGGCAACGCATATCAGGTAGTTTGATATTTGGATAAGGCTGGTCGACAGCGAATGGAATCAAGTCCTGGCCGAACATGGGAATGTCCGAGCGCGGCTCGTTCTGACTGACGAAGACTTCATGTTCACAACGAACCAATGTCGGTTTGCTGCAATTGAACGTGTAGGCAATACCTTGCTCAATATGAATGCTGGTGCGTGGGTCACAAATGATCTGGAGAGATTTGTGCTGGCCGTAAGTGGCGGAGTCATGCCTGAGATCAATTAGGCTCAAGTCAATTTGCAGTTCCTGATTATTGAGGAAGGTATAGGTCTTTTTCGTTCTGGCGTGCCAGTAATACTGGTGAGGAGTGCCCGGAACGGATGCTGGAAGCACCAGGACGTCGGCCACGCAGGAGGCGGTATTGGGCACCAGCGTATAGGACCTGGCGCCAGTCAGGGCATAGCGGTTGCGTTTTATCCGTACGCCGCAGAACTCCTCGTCCGTAAGCCGTTCAGCGACGCTGTGGGCATCGTCCGACCAGGTCTTGGGCTCGAACGTCACATACTGTTCGGCACCGCGGATGGTTACCGGATATCGGGCCAGATAGGATTTGGGGTTCTCCAGCAAAGACTGGGAAATCTTCGAAAGAAAACGATGGGCTTCATCGGGCAAGCGATATCGGTTGGCCTTGATCATTGGAAACTTTGCAAGTTCCGTAGTGCGCGGAACTGAAACAAGATCGTTGTCCAGGTTCCATGCTGTATTGTCTTGATCCGAGTGCCAGATTGGTTCGTCCCGGGTGACAATGTATTCCAGGTTATCGAAGGTATGAGCCACGCCTCGCGGAATGACCAAGTGTCGATGCAGGCTTGGCGAGAATCTGAGTTGGATAATTTTATGGAAGCTAGGGCTGCCTTCTCGGCAATCGACAAAATAACCTTCTATTTTCTTGCCGTTGTCCCCCATGAATGTCAGGCGATCGTCCTGGCCGACATGTATGCCATAGGTGGAATAACTGAAGTTTGGTTCATGAGTGACGAAGTCCGATATGAGCGGACCTTTGCTGGACATTAGTTTTCGACTGAACCAGCCATTTCCAGCATAGGTATTACTGACAGAGTTCTTTTCGAACCTGAGGCCTGGGATTAAAAAGTCGGCCTGATGAGTGTCGTTGTCAATTTCCTCGAACATAGATCCCTCTTTCGACAGAAAAAACGTATCTGCACCAGCGTCTGTCCTGACGTCTTCGGTGTTGTATAAGTGAACGGCTGTGGTGCTGAAAAGTGCTTGTCCGGTGAAAGCTTGTCAATAACTTTCTTTGTGAGGTTTATGAATTTTCTGGTCGCCATCTTATGGTGCGCAGCGGCACAAAAATAGTGCGAATAATAAAAATCATATGGAACATTAAGTTATAGATCTGAATGTTTCAGATCTAGTATATATTCTTTTGTTAAGTGCTTAGATCGAACCAAAGTGGGTCGCTCAAGAGAATGGGCAGATGAGAGGAATAAACTTCTTTTTCTCAGACAATGTTTGGTTTCCATCCCTGCGTATTCCTTCATCCGATAAGACTTCAGCCCGCGGGCTGTCCAAGTCAGTGCGCGGCGTTCTGCCGGAACTGCCGTGGGCTGACGCCGGTCAGCGCCTTGAACTGGCGGTCTGCAGGTCGAGGGAGATGCCCTTGGCGCAGCACGCGCCGGTCCTGTGCGGTAAGTCCTTGATCCCCGAGCTTCCGGAAGGCGAAGCCTTCGATGCCGCCTATGCCGAGAGCCAGGTCAAGGCCACCGAAGAAGCCATCGAGCAGATCCAGCAACAGGCCCAAATCACCGAGGTCCCCGAACTCAAGGCCTTCGCCGAAGAGACCCTGCCGAAACTGCAGAATCACCTGCAAATGGCCAAGGCCCTCAAGGCTGGCCGGCCCCTGGATCAGTTGGATGGCTGAGTGCCGTCCCACCATCGATGCGCCTTCGGGCCTAACCTGAAGGCGCACCGTGTCCGGTGTCGCCGTCTCTCCCTGGCATTTTCAGCATCGATTCAACTCGGCTTCTGCTGTTGCTCCGGCGGTAGCTCATCCAGCTTCAAGGGCTCGCCCTCGCCGATTTCCTTGTATTCCTGGCGTAGCTTCTCCAACTGCTCGAGATCCAGCCCATCCAGGCTCAGCAACGCATTGTGCGCATCCTTGGTGGCGCGCAGCAGTTCGTCGATCTTCAAGTGCAGGATGTCGTTATCGCGGTTCTGGGTGTTCTGGATCAGGAACACCATCAGGAAGGTGATGATGGTGGTGGAGGTATTGATGACCAGCTGCCAGGTATTGTTAAAACCAAAGACCGGCCCGCTCATGCCCCAGATCGCAATCAATGCCAGCGCAATCAGAAAGGTCCCCGGACTGCCGGCCCACAGCGACAGCTTCTGCGAGAATTTGGCGAATTTCATTGTCGTTTCCCCTGTGCGGCGGCATCTGAAATTCAGACAGCGGCGGCAGGGGGAAAATTCTTTTTCTCTTCAGTCGACCTGGCTCGCTGCCTGCTGTCTGAGGTTGCCCCGGTATAGATCCGCCAAAGGGGCTGCTAGGCGATATAAAAAACACTCATCAAGAACGCTTGAGCGGGATCTCGGATTAGCCTTGGGAGCCGCTGATTTCGCGCTGGAACGCCGCTTGTGCCCGGGCGCAGGTGAGGATGCGGTAGCGCGTGCTGCGTGAGACGTTTTGGTCGCGAAAGCGCTGGTACACCGGCTGGAAGACGGTGCGATCCAGGTTGGGGTGCTCCGCGTTCAGGTAGGCCTCGCAAAGCCGGTCGTAATCCTGCTGCGAGATGAAGCGCCGGAACCAGAAGCGGTAGAAGTAACCCAGCAGGAAACCCAGGCTGAAGTCGCGATCGAGTACCGAGTGGGCGCAGCACTCGAAGTCGATCAGGCGCAGGCGGCCATCGGCGGCGACCAGAATGTTTTTCGGGTGGGGGTCCATGTGCACGAAGTCGTCGTCGAGCATCTGGCCGAACAGCCGGAAGATCGCCGACAACAGGGTTTCAGCCTGCTCGGGATGGGCCAGCAGGCGCTCGTCGACGCTGCAATGGTCCGCCCAGAAACCCACCAGCAAGTACTCTTCGCGCAGGAATGGAAAACGCCCCTTGTAGCCAAACGCCGAGACCTGGGGCGAGAGGGCGGATTTGCCCGACACCACCGACAGGTTGATGAATTCATTGGTCAGGTCGTGCAGGCCGAAGCTGCGCTTGAGCCCGAGGAAGTTCTGCAGCTGCTTTTTCCAGTGAGTCAGGCGGTTGCGCTTGAGCACCCATTGGCGTTCGCCTTCGAGCAGGAACACGCCCCGGGTGTCTTCCGGAATATCCAGCGTGGGATATTGCTCGGGCTTGGCCAGAAAACGCCGTAGCAGCGGGTCCAGTTCGTGCCGGTGGGATGGATCGAAATGGAAGGTCACGCCATCGATCTGCTGCCGATGCAGCGTTCGGGTGAAGCTCCTGAGGTGAAGCATGCAGGGGTCCTGGCCTTGGATGGCGAACGAAGGGTGGCGCTGTGAGCCTGCGCTGAAACGCGAGCTGAAAGGGCGCGCATCATAATTCATCGCAAGTCCTGGCGTTCACGAAATTCATCCGGGTACCTTCTGTGCCCTTGCGAGGGAAAAGGACCTCTGGCCGGCCACAGCCTGTTTTGGCCGGGGTTGGACCGAGTAGGCCGGTAGGCGGGGTCAAAGCGCGGCATTCTGCCGGAACTGCCGCAGGCCAGGATTTCGGACGACCAGTAGTCGTTGTCCACTTTCTGACAGCTGGGCACCGAAGGGTTGCTGGGGTTGGGAACCGCCATTCAGGCGGTGGCCTTGCGTGGAGTGGGGGCCGTTGCCCTGGCCACTGATGAACTTGTAGAACACTACCGCGGTTTCGAAGCTCTGCGACAGGCTGGTTTCGCGCCGGCGGATCAGGTTGCTCTATCGACGAACACACACCTTCACACTCTAAAACAGAATTTTTCTGGAGGGCCCGGGTGCTCGGGGTTACCGTGGATTGAAGAGCGCGACACAGGGGGCGCGAGCAGACTTAGGAGTGAGCACGATGTCCAGCGTTACGCAGTCCCGTACGGTCGCTCTCTATCATCAGGCAGAGGCCCTTTTTTTCTCGGCCATTTCACAAGAAAACTGGCACTTTAACGATAGTCTTGCGGCGTACTGCACGGGTGTCGTCGCCAGCAGTCTGAACCTGCTGTTCGTCAAGCGAACAGGGCCGGACCTGGCCGTGGGGGTGCTTGCAGGCATCGGGTTTCTTGAACGCGCGGGGCTGCCTTTTTGTGTGGTTGTGCACGATAACCTGGTGGCGCAGGTCCGTGACCTGCTGCTGGAGCAGCACTTGTTGGAAGGCGATAGAACCACGTCGATGTGGGTCGATCTGAGCGTCCATGAATTGCCACCGGATGTGGCGGTGAGCTTCGACATTCGCCGTACCGATGAGCAGCTCGAGGATTGGGCCGATCCCGTGGAAAGTGCCTTCGAGTCGGGTGATGCGGGAGCGGGGCAATACCTGGCCCGGCATCGGGTGGCGCTGCAAAACGGCCAGCCGTTGAGGCATTTCACCCTGTATGAGCAGTCGCGGCCCGTCAGTTCGCTGACCCTGTCGTTGGGGCAGGCGGTGGCGCGTCTGGATGATATCGGCACCCGGCCCGAATACCAGGGCCGGGGCTATGCCAGCGCACTGATTCGACACGCGCTGGCGTATGCGAAAAAACAGGGGGTGAGCCTGTGTGTGCTGGAGGCCTCCCAGGAGGGGCTGTCGATCTACCGGAAGGCGGGGTTCGACACTTTGTTCGGGTACACGACCTTTTACCGCGAATGAGCAGGTGGTGGGCAAACACTTCGCTCAATGCGCGGCGTTCTGCCGGAACTGCCGTGGGCTGACGCCGGTCAGCGCCTTGAACTGGCGGCTGAAGGCGCTGTGGTCGGTGTAGCCGCATTGCAGGGCGACGTCGGTGATCGGCAGTTCGCCGAGCAGCAGGCGCGAGGCGTGTTCCAGGCGCACCTTGTGGATCATCTGCCGTGGGGTGAGGTGGAAGATGCGTTTGCAGTAGCGCTCCAGCTGGGCGATCGACAGGTCGGCGATATGGGTCAGGTCGTCGAGGCGGATGGCTTCGTTGTAGTGCTCGCGGATATGCCGGTCCACCGCGGCCAGGCGTTCGTAGGCCGGGTGCGCGTCGCGGGCGGCCTGCAGGTCGAGGGAAATGCCGGCCATGCCGATGATCCGTCCGTCGCGCCCGTGCAGCGGCAGCTTGTGGGTCAGGCACCAGCCGGGTTCGCGGCTGCCGTACAGGTGCAGTTCCAGCTGGCCCTTGATGGTGACGCCCTGGCGCAGCACGCGCTGGTCCTGCTCGGTATAGACCGGGCCGAGCACGGCGGGAAACACCTCGGCCGAGGTCTTGCCCAGCAGCGGCGCGACGTTCTTGAAGCCGCAGCGCTGGGCCAGGGTCAGGTTGGCGGTGAGGTAGCGGGCTTGCAGGTCCTTGATGAAAAACACCGCGTTGGGCAGGGTGTCGAGCAGCGGGATTACCAGGGCCATGCTGCCCAGCAGGCCGTGAATATCCTCGGGCGCCTGGCTGGCGATGGCGTCGGGCAGGCGGTGCAGCTGAGCGGTATCGATCATCAAGGGCTGCTCTTGTTGTGGGACGGGGCGCGCCCCGCGACTTTGGGTCTACTGGCTCATCCTTGAATTGCGCGGCGTCGTTGGCGTGCGGCTCGCGGCAACGGTCTGCGTTTCACTTCGCGCCGGGTGTCGGCGATTCCATCAGCAAGGTTTCGATCCGCGCCGGCACCAGGGGCGCTCGTGGCGTCGGCGCGGCCCAGCCGAACAGGGCCTGTGCCGCCGTGGCGCAGACTCGCCCCTGGCAGGCGCCCATGCCGCAGCGACTGTGCAGCTTGGCCTCGCTCCAGCTCGCTTCGCCAGCTACCTCGGCGTAGGGCACATCCTCGCAGCGGCACAGCAGCGTATCAGCTCGCGCCAGGCGCAGAAGCGCAGGTTGCAGGGTGAAGGTTTGCCGCACTCGCTCGGCGAACGCCTGCCAATGGGCCCGGCGCTGGATCAGCGCGGTGGCCTCCCGGGTCTGCCCGCTGGCGGCCAGCCCGGCGATCTCGCCTTCGACCCTCGCCAGTTCGCTACCTCCGACTCCGGTGCATTCGCCGGCCGCGTAGACCTGGGCGAGGCTGGTGGCCTGGTAGCGATCCACCGCGATGGCGTTGGCCTGCAGCTGGCAGCCGAGATGGCTGGCCAGGGTGGTGTTGGGCACCAGCCCGAAACCGCAGGCGAGACGTTCGCAGGGTACTTCCCGAACCTGCTCGCCCTGCTGGATACGCACCGCTTGCAGGCGATCGTTGCCCAGGGCTTCGAGCACATGGGCATTCCAGCGATAGGCCGCAGTGGCCAGCCCGGCGGCCTGGCCGAGCTTGGCCGGCCAGCGCCAGAGCCCGGCGGCGAATGTCGCCAGGGCGGCCAGCGGGGCTTGTTCCAGGACCGCCTGCACCCGGGCGCCGGCCTGGCGCGCGGTGGCGGCGCAGGCCAGCAGCAACGGCCCGCTGCCGGCGATGACCACGCGCTCGCCGGCGACCGTCAGGCCGTTTTTCAGCAGGGCTTGCAAAGCCCCGGCGCCCGTCACGCCGGGCAAGGTCCAGCCGGGGAAGGGCAGCAGCAGTTCGCGGGCGCCGCAGCACAGGATCAGGCTCTGATAGCGGACCAGCAAAGCCTGCTCGGCATTTTCCAGCAGCAGGGCATTGGCACCGGCGCCGGCCACCACCCGGGTGCCCGGCAGGTAACGCAACCGCGGATGCTCCAGCACCTGCAAGGCGTCGCGGGCGATGCCGGCGAGCGTGACGCCCGGCCCGTTGCGCCAGATCTGGCCGCCGGGGCGCGGGTTGTCGTCGAGCAGGACGATCGAGAGATCGCTGCGGCTCGCCGCCCGGGCCGCCGCGAGGCCGGCCGGGCCACTGCCGACGATAAGGATGTCGCAGCTCAGGCGCTGTTGACTCATGGCGTGCGCTCCACGTGCATGCCTTCGCGGCACAAGGTCTGGCAGGCCAGCTGTCGCCGGCCGTCGATGGTCATGCGGCATTCCTGGCAGATGCCCATGCCGCAGAAGGGCGCCCGGGGCTGGCCGCTGCAGGAGGTTCGGGTACGTGGGTCGCCGCTGGCGGCGACGGCGGCGGCGACGCTCAGGCCATCGCCCACGGTCAGCGCCTGACGGTCCAGGTAAATGATCATGGGGCGGTTCCAGTCAGGGAGGCGTTCAGCTCGGCGAAGCGTGCGGGGCGATAGGCCTGGGCGTCGATATCTGGCCGTTCGCCGAGCAGCAGTTGGGTCAGCAGCCGGCCGCTGCCGGGGGCGGTGGTGACGCCCAGGCCTTCATGCCCGACCGCCAGCCACAGGCCTGTGTGGCGTGGGTGTTGGCCAAGGATCGGCAGGCCGTCCGGGGTGGCGGCGCGAAAGCCGGTCCAGGCGCGGATGCCGTTCAATTGCGCGAGCCCCGGCAGATAGGCCACGGCCCGTTGCAGCATTGGGGTCAGTACTTCGGGCTCGATGGCCGGGTCGAGGCTGTCGAACTGCCGGGACGAGCCGATCAGCAATTGCCCGGTCGGCCGTGGCTGCACATTGAACGCCACCGAGGTGCCGTTGCTGGCGTGGGCGCTGGCGGCGTAGCCCAGTTCCACCAGTTGGTGGGACACCTGCCGGGGGTAACGATCGGTGATCAGCAAATGGCCTTTCTTCGGCCGCAGCGGCAACTCCGGCAGCAGGTTCTTCGCCGCCAGACCGTTGGCCAACACCACGTACTCGGCACGCAGCACGCGGCCGTCATCCAGCTCCACACGGTGGTCGGCGATGGCGCTGACCGTGGCCCGCTCGCAGCTGATCCCCGGTGTGTTGTGCAACAGCCAGTGGGCGGTGGCCGGGGCGTAGAGAATGCCGTCGCCGGGGATCTTCAGGGCGCCGCCAAGCCCTTTGCGCAACAGGGGTTCGAGTGCAGCCAGGGTCGCGCTGTCGAGCAATTCACCCGCCACTCCGTGCTGGGCCAGGTTGATTTGCTTGGCCTGGGCCAGGTCCATTTCCGCAGCGTCCGCGGCCAGCCACAGGGTGCCGCAATTGCGGTAGGCGCAGGCGGCTGGCAGCTGCGCGCGCAGCTGGTTCCACAGGCCGATGGAGTAGTGACTCAGGGCCAGTTCGGCGCGGTTGTCGTCCATCGCCACCAGGTGGCCCATGCCCGCGCCGGTGGCGCCGCCGCTGGCGTTGTCGAGCACCCGTACCCGCAGGCCGCGGCGGGCCATTTCATGGGCGCAGGCGGCCCCGACTATGCCGCCGCCAATCACCAGGACGTCGGCTTCGGCCGGCTGGCTCACGAGACGATGCCCCAGCCGAAAGTGTCGCTGTCTTCGATCAGCAAGGTGGCTTCGGCGCTGATATGGGCGGTGCCGCGAAGGGTCGGGATGACCTGCTCGCCCGCCTGTTCGTAGTGGGCGCTGAACTGGCTGCCGATCACGCTGGCCTGGCGCCAAATCGCCCCGGGCGCGAGTTTGCCGTCGGCGGCTAGGCAGGCCAGCTTGGCGCTGGTGCCGGTGCCGCAGGGGGAGCGGTCGTAAGCCTTGCCGGGGCACAGCACGAAGTTGCGGCTGTCGGCCTGCGGGTCGTCGGCGAACAGCTCGATATGGTCGATCACGCCACCGTCGGCGCCTCTGATGCCGGCGGCCTCCAGGGCTTCGCGCACGGCCCAGGTGTAGTGGGTCAGGGCTTCGACATTGTCCAGGGCGATGCGCTGACCATGCTCGCTGATCAGGAAGAACCAGTTGCCGCCCCAGGCGATATCGCCGCGGACGGTACCGTGGCCGGGCAGCTGCAGTTCGACGCCGCTGCGGTAACGGTAGGCCGGCACGTTGCGCACGCTGACCGAGAGATCGTCGTGCAGGGTGGCGCTGACGGTGCCCACCGGGGTTTCGATGCGGTGCACGCCGGGTTCGATGCGCCCCAGGTGATACAGCGAACGCACCAGGCCGATGGTGCCGTGGCCGCACATGCCCAGGTAGCCGCTGTTGTTGAAGAAGATCACCCCGGCACAGGCATCCGCCGCCTGGGGCTCGCACAGCAGGGCCCCCACCAGCACGTCGCTGCCCCGCGGTTCCAGCACGCAGGCCGTGCGCCAATGGTCGTGGCGCTCTTGCAGGATCGCCAGCCGTTCGGCCATCGAACCGCCGCCCAGATCGGGAAAGCCGTCGACAACCAGGCGAGTCGGCTCGCCCCCCGTATGTGAATCGATGACGGTTATTTTTTTCATGGCAGCACCTGACGGAAAAGGCCTACAGATTGGCTCGGGAAAGGGCTGCATCGCTTGTGGGTTTTCTCTGCGGCGGATGACGAAATCGGCACAGTGATGAAGCTCGCCCATCTGTAGCCGCTGCCGAGGTACGAGGCTGCGATCGGCTGCGCAGCAGACGCAAAGCCTGCATCCCGGATATTTCTGTTGCACCGCGTCGTCTGGCTTGGCGGCCGCTATGCGACCGATCGCAGCCTGCGGCAGCGGCTACAAGGACGCGCTGGGGCGGGGATTTGTGCGGCGGTTCGGTGGGGAAATACTGGGGAAAGTTCTGTACGTGAACGGGCAAATGTGCCGATTTCGTCTTGCTTGAGCGGGAAAAACCTCAAGCTGCGAGGCGGTGAAAGGCGGAATCTGTTTTTCGTTTCCAACGCCCGTCGGCCCCGACCGACTCAACCCACAAGGACAAGACCATGAGCCGTAAAGCCATCCACTGGAGCGGTGTGTTCCCTGCCGTCAGCACCCAGTTCAAACCCGACTTTTCCCTGGACCTGGACGCCACCCACAGCGTCATGCGCAACCTGGTGGCCGACGGTGTGTCGGGCCTGGTGGTGTGCGGCACCGTGGGCGAAAACACCTCGCTGAGCACCGCGGAAAAACTCTCGGTGATCGAGGTCGCCAAGGACGCCGCCGGCGGCCGCGTGCCGGTGATCGCCGGGATCGCCGAGTTCACCACCGAGTTCGCCCGTAACACCGTGCGCGAAGCGGCCAAGGTCGGGGTCGACGGGGTAATGGTCATGCCGGCCCTGGTGTATTCGGCCAAGTCCCATGAAACCGCCGCGCACTTTCGTGCCATTGCCACCGGCACCGACCTGCCGGTGATGGTCTACAACAACCCGCCGATCTACAAAAACGACGTCACCCCGGACGTGCTGATCGCCCTGCAGGACTGCGAAAACATCGTCTGCTTCAAGGACTCCTCCGGCGACACCCGGCGCTTCATCGACCTGCGCAATGCCGTGGGCGACCGCTTCGTGCTGTTCGCCGGCCTGGATGACGTGGTGGTGGAAAGCATCGCCGTCGGCGCCGAAGGCTGGGTCTCCGGGATGTCCAACGCCTTCCCGAAAGAGGGCGAGACGTTGTTCCGCCTGGCCAGGGAAAAGCGCTTCGAAGAGGCCCTGGCGCTGTACCGCTGGTTCATGCCGCTGCTGCACCTGGACGCGCGTCCGGACCTGGTGCAGTGCATCAAGCTTTGCGAGGAACTGGTCGGTCGCGGCTCCTCGATCACCCGCCCACCGCGCCTGGCCCTGCAGGGCGAGACCCTGGTCGAGGTCAAGGCGATAGTCGCCAAGGCCCTGGCCGAGCGTCCGCAGTTGCCGGACGTCGGTCTGTAAACCCGCCGACAGGCCGCCCCCGCGCAGTGGCTCGCGGGGGCTGCCTGGTCCACGAGAAGAACCATCAGGCACTCGCGCAGTGCCGTGTTTCACCCCGTCGGCCGCCTGCCCGCAGGAAGCCGGCGCGACATTCGATCTGCCTACTCCAATAACTCAATAAGAAGGCGCGCCTATGTCAGGCCAAGGCAAATTCAAGAAACAGCTCTCTCTGGTTGACCTCACCTTCATCGGCCTGGGGGCGATCTTCGGTTCCGGCTGGTTGTTCGCCGCCAGCCATGTCTCGGCCATTGCCGGGCCGGCGGGAATCTTCTCCTGGCTGCTCGGCGGTTTCGCCGTCCTGCTGCTGGGCATCGTCTACTGCGAACTGGGCGCGGCCCTGCCGCGAGCGGGCGGGGTGGTGCGTTATCCGGTGTTCTCCCACGGGCCGCTGCTGGGCTACCTGATGGGTTTCATCACGTTGATCGCGTTTTCCAGCCTAGTGGCCATTGAAGTGGTGGCGGCGCGGCAATACGCGGCGGCCTGGTTTCCGGGCCTGACCCATGCCGGCAACAGCAACCCGACCCTTCTCGGCTGGCTGGTACAGTTCGCCCTGTTGTGCCTGTTCTTCTGGCTCAACTACTCCAGCGTCAAGACCTTCGCCAAGTCCAACAACTTCATCAGCCTGTTCAAGTTCGTCGTGCCGCTGCTGGTCATCGGCGTGCTGTTCACCTTCTTCAAACCAGAGAATTTCCACGTCCAGGGCTTTGCTCCCTTTGGGCTGTCCGGCATCGAAATGGCGGTCTCCGCCGGCGGCATCATCTTCGCCTACCTGGGCCTGACGCCGATCATTTCGGTGGCCAGCGAAGTGCGCAATCCGCAGCGCACCATTCCCATCGCGCTGATCCTTTCGGTCCTGCTCTCGACCCTGATCTACGGCCTGCTGCAACTGGCGTTCCTCGGCAGTATTCCTACCGACATGCTGGCCAACGGCTGGAGCAGCATCAGCAAGCAATTCTCCCTGCCGTACCGCGACATCGCCCTGACCCTGGGCGTCGGCTGGCTGGCCTACCTGGTGGTGGCCGACGCGGTGATTTCCCCCAGCGGCTGCGGCAACATCTACATGAACGCTACGCCACGGGTGGTGTACGGCTGGGCGAAGACCGGCACCTTCTTCAAGATCTTCACCCGCATCGACGAGCAGTCCGGCATCCCGCGCCCGGCGCTGTGGCTGACCTTCGGCCTGTCGGTGTTCTGGACCTTGCCGTTCCCGTCCTGGGAAGCGCTGATCAATGTGGTGTCGGCGGCCCTGGTGCTGAGTTACGCGATTGCCCCGATCAGCGTGGCGGCGCTGCGCAAGAGTGCGCCGGACCTGCCGCGGCCGTTCCGGGTCAGTGGCTTCGGCCTGTTGGGGCCGGTGTCCTTTGTCATCGCCGCGCTGATCGTCTACTGGTCCGGCTGGAGCACGGTGTCCTGGTTGCTGGGCCTGCAGATCCTGATGTTCTTCATTTACTTGGGCTGCAAGCGCCTGGTGCCCACCGACCACCTGAGCCTGACCGAACAGGTGCGCTCGTCCCTGTGGCTGATCGCTTTTTACGCCCTGACCATGGTCATTTCCTACCTGGGCAGCTTCGGCGGGATCGGTGTGCTCACTCACCCCTACGACACCCTGGTCGTCACCCTCATGGCCCTGTGCATCTACTACTGGGGCGCCAATACCGGGGTGCCAGGCAGCAAGCTGCTGCTGGAAGGGGCAGACGAATGAGCACGGCCCAGGCATCCATTCAGCTCACGCCATTTATTCAGAGAGGTAACCCATGCCTGTAACAGGACAACTGCTGATCGGCCAAGCCCGCGTGCGGGGTGGCCACGGCGAAGTGCATGCGCTGGTCGCTGCTACCGGCGAGGCCCTGGCGCCGGGTTTTGGCGGCGCCGGCCCGAACGACCTGGAGCGCGTCTGCGCCCTGGCCGAAGCGGCGTTCGAGCGCTACCGGGAAACCAGCCTGGAGCAACGGGCGGCGTTCCTGGAGAGCATCGCCGGCAACATCCTCGCCCTCGGTGATGAGCTGATCGAGCGCTGCATGAGCGAGACCGGCCTGCCCCGTGCCCGCCTGGAAGGCGAGCGCGGGCGCACCGTAGGCCAGCTGCGTTTGTTCGCGGCGGTGGTGCGCGACGGCAGCTTCCTGGAGGCACGCATCGACCCGGCCCAGCAGGAGCGCCAACCCTTGCCCAAGGTGGATCTGCGCCTGCGCCAGATCGCCATCGGGCCGGTGGCGGTGTTCGGCGCCTCGAACTTTCCCCTGGCGTTTTCCGTGGCCGGCGGCGACACCGCCTCGGCACTGGCCGCCGGTTGCCCGGTGGTGGTCAAGGCGCATTCGGCGCACCCCGGCACTTCGGAGCTGGTAGGCCAGGCGATCCAGCAGGCAGTGCATAGCCACGGGTTGCCGGAAGGGGTGTTCTCGCTGCTGTTCGATGCCGGCCGCAGCATCGGCCAGGGGCTGGTGGCGGACAGTCGGATCAAGGCCGTGGGCTTTACCGGTTCGCGCAGCGGCGGCGTGGCGTTGATGAAGATCGCCGCGGCCCGCGAGGAACCGATCCCGGTCTATGCCGAGATGAGTTCGATCAACCCGGTACTGCTGCTGGCCAATGCGCTGGCCGAGCGCGGCGAAGCCATCGCCCAGGCCTTTGTCGGTTCCCTGACCCTGAGCGCCGGGCAGTTCTGCACCAACCCGGGTTTGCTCCTGGCGGTCGACAGCCCGGCGTTGCGCGCATTCGAAGCCGCGGCGGCAGCCGTGCTCAAGGTGGCGCCGGCGCAGACCATGCTGACGCCAGGCATCCACGCCAGCTACTGCCAGGGTGTCGAGCGGTTGCTGCGGCATGCCGAGGTGGAGCCCTTGGGGCAGGGCGCTGACGGCCAGCGTTATCAGGCCCGTGCCGCGCTGTTCGCCACATCGGCCGAGGCCTTTATGGCCCGCGCTGCGCTGCGCGAGGAGGTCTTCGGTCCGGCCTCGTTGCTTGTGCGCTGCAGCGATGCCGCGCAGATGAAAGCGCTGCTGGCGACCCTGGAAGGCCAACTGACCATCGCCCTGCACCTGAGTGACAACGACCATCCGCAAGCCCGGGAACTGTTGCCGTTGCTGGAGCGCAAGGCCGGCCGCCTGTTGGTCAACGGTTTTGGCACCGGGGTCGAAGTCGGCCACGCCATGGTCCATGGCGGGCCGTTCCCCGCCACCTCGGACACGCGCACCACCTCGGTGGGCAGCCTGGCGATCCAGCGTTTCCTGCGCCCGGTGTCGTACCAGGACTGGCCGCCAGCACTGCTGCCGCAGGCTTTGCGCAACGACAACCCCTGGCAGGTTCCACAGCGTCTCAACGGCGAGCGCCCGTTGTAGCCGCTGCCGCAGGCCTGCGGCGTTCTCACCCTCAACCCCATAGGGCCGGGTTTCCCGGCCCCCACGGTTTTTATCGGAGCACAAGCCCCATGTCCGATCTCGTCACTCTTTCCCTCGCCGAAGTCCATGACCTGTCCCTCAAGGTGTTGACCCGCCACGGCCTGTCCGATGCCCATGCCCGGGCCATTGCCGAGGTCATCACCCAGGGCCAGCGCGACGAGTGCCATTCCCACGGGGTGTACCGCCTGCTGGGTTGTGTGCGCTCCGTGCGCGAGGGCAAGGTCGACCCGCTGGCCGAGCCGAGCCTGCGGTCTATTTCCGCGGGCGTGCTGGAGGTGGATGCGCACTACGGTTATTCCCTGCTGGCGTTCCAGACCGGCTTGCCATTGCTGGCGGAAAAGGCCCGCAGCCAGGGGCTGGCGGCCATGGCGATCAAGCGGTGTTTTCACTTCTCCGCTCTGTGGCCGGAGGTCGAGGCCATCGCCGCCGAGGGACTGGTGGGCATCGCCATGAACCCCAGCCACAGCTGGGTGGCGCCGGCCGGCGGGAGCAAGCCGGTGTTTGGCACCAACCCCCTGGCGTTCGCCTGGCCACGGCCGGCAGGCCAGCCGTTCGTGTTCGACTTCGCCACCAGCGCCATCGCCCGCGGCGATATCGAACTGCACGCGCGCCAAGGCAAGGCCATCCCCGAACACTGGGCCATCGACGCCCAGGGCCAACCGACCACGGATGCCAGGGCAGCCCTGCAAGGCGCCATGCAAACCTTCGGCGGGCACAAGGGATCAGCCCTGGCGGCGATGATCGAACTGCTGGCCGGCGCGCTGATCGGCGACCTCACCAGCGCCGAGTCCATGGCCTTCGACGCCGGCGTCGGCGCCGCGCCTTGCCATGGCGAACTGATCCTGGCGTTCGATCCGCAGGTGTTTCTGGGGCAGGACTACGAGAAAGGTCTGGAACGCGCCGAAGGACTGTTCGCGGCCATCACCGCGCAAGGCGCGCGGCTGCCGTCGCAGCGGCGTTTCGAAGCCAGGGCCCGCAGCGCGCAACACGGCGTAAAGATCCCCCGCGCGGTGTTCAACGATATCCAGGCGCTGTTGGCGCAGTAACCGCGATCTGTAGGAGCGAGCTTGCTCGCGATAGCGTCGGTGGCCTCTAAGACGAGGTAACTGCTTGGACGCAGTGGCGCCTGTGACGACTTTATCGCGAGCAAGCTTCGCTCCTACAGGTATCTGCGTGTCAGGGGGAAGTTCTGCTACGGATATCCAGCGATTCCGACGCCAGCCTGCTACTTTCACTGCGGCGTTTTTTACCCTCGGCGAATACGGATATCCAGTTGATGAACCTCCACTTCGAAACCCCCAACCTGTTGCTGCGCCCGCGTACCCTCGAACACTTCGAGGCGTGCATTGCCATGGACCTCGATCCGCACGTCACCCGTTACCTTCCCGGCCCCTGGGACGGTGGCGAGGAGCACCGCGATTTCGTGCGTTCGCGTATGGAGCGCGATTTTGGTGAGCACTGCGGCTATTGGGCGATCTTTGCCAAGTCCGCGCCGCAGGAGTTTCTCGGCTGGGTGTCGTTCATTCCCTACGAGGCTGTCGGCCCGGAACTGGAAATGGGCTGGCGCCTGGTGCGCCGGGCTTGGGGCAGGGGTGTTGCGTCCGAGGCGGCGGGGCGCATTGTCGAGCACGCTTTTCTCGGGGCCGGGGTCGAGCGCATCGTCGCCGATGCCCATGCCTTGAACGAGGCCTCGCTGGGGGTGGCGCGCAAACTGGGGTTTCGATTTGTGCGCGATGGCGAGTTCGAGGGGCTGCCGAGCAAGTTTTTCGAGATGACCCGGGTGGATTTCGACGCCCGAGGACGCTGATCTGCCGCCGCTGACTGGCCGTTTATCGCCACCTTGCTGCCGCTATCTGCCTGCTGCTATCAGGTTCAGCTAGCAGACAGTTTCGAGCTGTTAAAACACGTCTTACGCCTGGCAGGAGCCGGGTGGTTGCAGGGGGCGTTGTCAGTAGTTCACGCGTCGGCGTCAAGCGCCGGGGAGGCAGCATGTTGTTACGTTACACGGCTCTGGTGGCGGTGGTCGTAGTGGCCTCCGGGTGTGTGCAGGAACGGGTGGTGCATGAGCGGCGGGTGGTCGAACGCGCGGCGCCGGTGGAATACGTCGAGGTGGTTGCACCACAACCACCGCCGGTGCGGGTCATCGAAGTCGAGCCCATGCATCGCCCGGGTTATGTCTGGTCCCGGGCTTACTGGCACTGGGATGGCCGACAGTATGTGGCGGTCCATGGTCACTGGGAGGCGTTGCGTCCCGGGTACCATTATGTGCACCCGTTCTGGGAGCGTCGCGGCGATGGCTGGCACCTGCATGCGGGTGGCTGGGCCAGTTGAGCGAAGGCGAACCGGCACACAGGCAAACCTATGAAAACGACCCGAACGGGTCGTTTTTTTTGCGCTCGCGGAACGCTGCATGCCCCGGTATCAGGAGCGCCACGCACCTTCGGGCAGTTCGACTTCTCGTTGCGCCTGCGCCAGGGCCGCGCGCAGCGCCGGTTTATCCAGCGGGATGCAGTAGGCCGGTTTGGCCCGTTCGAAGCGCCAGCTGTCCGCCAGGCCACCGCCATCGACCGTGTCGAAACCCAGCTCGTCGAGCAATTGCACGACCTGCGCCTTGGCCTGCGGATCGTCTCCGGCAATCGGCAGGGCGCGGCGATCAGGGGCGCCACTGGGGCGGGCGTCGGTCAGCAGGTCCTGGGCGAGGATGGCATTGAACACCTTCACCACCCTGGCGCCTTCGAGGTGCTCGGCGAGCAGTTGGCTGGTGGTGGTTTCGAAGCGGTCCAGAGCCTCGATATGACCGTCGCGGGACGGGTAATAGTTATTGGCGTCCAGCACCGTCTTGCCGGCCAGTAGGGCCGCGGGGAGGCTGCGGTAATGGGCCAGCGGGATGGCCACCAGTACCAGCTCGCCGAATTGCACGGCGTCTTCGACGCTGCCGATGCGGCTGCCGCGAATGCCGCTGGCCACGCTGCTCATGGTCTGTGGGCCGCGGGAGTTGCTGAGCATCACCTCATGCCCCGCCGCCAGGGCCAGTTGCGCCACGGCGCGCCCGATAAAACCTGCTCCGATAATGCCGATACGCATGTCCATGCTCCGTTGAAAGGGTCAAGCGGCTATGATGATTCGACACTAAATGGCGATAAATAAGCGTCTGGTATTTGGTCTTGTTACTAGGAGTGTTGAATGATGGATCGTCTGACCAGCATGGAGGCCTTTGTCGCGGCCGCCGAAAGCGGTTCCTATGCTCGTGCGGCGAACCGCCTGGGGCTGTCGCCGCAGATGGTCGCCAAGCATGTGGCGGCGTTGGAGCAGCGGCTGGGCGCGCGCCTGCTCAACCGCACCACGCGCCGGCAAAGCCTGACCGAGTTGGGCAGTGCCTACCTCGAGCGCTGCAAGCACATTCTCGGCGAGGCCCAGGCCGCCGATTCCCTGGCGCAGATCATGAACGCCACGCCCCGGGGCAAGTTGCGCATCAGCGCGCCGGTGACCTTCGGTTCCTACAGCCTCATGCCGTTCGTGACGGCGTTTCTGCGCGAGCATCCGCAGGTGGAAATCGACCTGCACCTCACCGATCGCTACATCGACCTGGTGGAGGAGGGCTACGAGGCAGCGTTTCGTATCGGGCCGCTGGCCGACTCCAGCCTGACCGCCAGGCCGCTGGCGCCCTATCGGCTGATCGCCTGCGCGGCACCTGCCTATCTCGCCGCCCGGGGCACACCACGGGTACCGGGCGATCTCGAACAGCATGAGTGCCTGGGGTACGTCTACTGGTCGCGGCCGGCGGACAACCAATGGCAGTTCCGCCGCGATGGCCAGGTGCAGGAGGTTCAGGTGCGCAGCCGCTTGCAGGTCAACGAGAGCAAGGCCCTGCTGTCGGCGGCCGTGGACGGCTTCGGCATCGTCCTGGGGCCGGCGGATTTTCTCGAACCGGCGCGGGCCGCGGGGGAATTGGTGCAGTTGCTACCCGGCTATGAGGCGCCGAGTCGCGCCATGCATCTGCTGTACCGGCCGGACCGGCAGATGACCGCCAAGCTGCGGCATTTCGTCGATGCGGCGATCGCTCGTTTCGGCGCCTGAGAGCAACGTCGCAAACCCTCGAAGCGCTCTAGATCGAAGGTCTTGGGAACCGCACTTTTTTCTGACCGATACCGCTCGTCCGACGGATGGGTTTGGCAAGCGCCTGCCCGTCAGTCATTCTGGTGACCGGGATGTCCTAATGCCACTATTGCTTTCATCCCCGTCGCGCCCCCTCCAGCCTCCCTGCGAATAGGTTGTTTATTGTGATGATCGCGTTGTCCCGGCCCGAGGTCGTGTATGCCCGATAAGGCGATTGCCGAGGAGCGGCGCCTGGCCGCCCTGCATGCCCTTGAGTTGCTGGACACCGCCAGTTGCGAGAATTTCGACCGGATCTGCCGCATGGCGGCCGAGTACTTCAAGGTGCCTACCGCCTTGATCAGCCTGGTGGACCGTGATCGTCAGTGGTTCAAGTCGCGGGTGGGTTTCGATGAGCCGCAGACACCGATCAGCCAATCGTTCTGCGCCTTCACGGTGCAAGGCCGCGAAGTGCTGGAGGTGCGCAACGCGGCGCTCGATCCGCGTTTCCAGGACAACCCGCTGGTGACCCGCGAGCAGGGCATCCGCTTTTACGCCGGGGCGCCGCTGTTGACCGCATCCGGTTATGCCATCGGCAGCCTGTGCATCATCGACAAGGTCGAGCAGCAGTTGAGCATCGTCGAACGCCAGCAGTTGCGGGACATGGCAGCGATGGTCATGGAGCAGGTCGAGCAGCGCCAGCGCCAGCGCCTGCGGCGTCGCGACCCGGTCAGCGGGCTGGCCAATCGCGAGCAGTTCCAGAGCGACCTGAGTGACCTGGTCGAGCACCACATCGGCGAACAGCGCGTGCTGGTGCTGATCGATGCCCTGGACATGAAAGTGGCCCACGAACTGACCCTGGCCCTGGGGCTGGCGCCTTTCGAGACCATCATCCGTTTTCTCGCGCGGCGTTTGCAGGAGTACCTGGGGCGGCATGTGCGGGTCTATCACGTGTCGGTCAAGCGCTTCGGCTTCCTGCTGCCGGCGCCGGCCGAGGGGCTCGATAGACTGCTCGATGCGCTGGTCAGTCGCCTGCGTCGCCAGCCGCCCGGGCTGGGGTTTCCCATGATTCCCACAGTCTGCGCCGGAACCGTGGAGTTCGAGATCGATACCCAGTCGGTGGACGATGCCTTGCGCAAGGCCATGTTCGCCCTGGAGCTGGCCATGGCCGGGCGCAGTTTCTGGGCGCATTACGATGCCGGGCGCGATCATGCCCAGCGCCGCGCGTTCAACCTGGCCTCGGACCTCAACGATGCCTTGCGCAGTGGCCAGATCTACTTGATGTTCCAGCCACGCTTCGCCCTGCCCGACGGAGCCCAGGTCAGTGCCGAAGCCTTGCTGCGCTGGGAACATCCGTGGCTGGGGCCGATTTCGCCCGCCGAGTTCATTCCGGTGATGGAGCGCAACGGCCTGATTCATCAGGTGACCCGCTGGGTCATCGATACGGTGTTGAGCAAGTTGCGCACCTGGGGCCTGCCCGAGAGCTGCAAGCTGTCGATCAATCTGTCGCCCAAGGATTTCGAGGACCAGGATATCGCCGAGCTGATCCGCCGCGCCTGTGAGCTGCATGGCATCGACCCACGGCGGCTCGAAGTGGAGATCACCGAGGGCGAGTGGCTGCGTTCCAACCCGAATGTCCTGGCGCAATTGACGCGCATTCGCGACCTGGGCATGGACGTGGCCATCGATGATTTCGGCACTGGCTACAGCAACTTCGCCTACCTGCACCAGATCCCGGCCAACGTGGTGAAACTCGACAAGTCGATGATCACCGACCTTGAGCGCAACACCCAGCACCAGAAGATCACCCGCTCGATCATCAGCCTGGCCCGCGAGCTGGGTTATCGCACCGTGGCCGAGGGCATCGAGAGTTTCAAATGCCTGCAGATGCTGTACGCGTTCGGTTGCGATGAAGCCCAGGGCTATTTCCTCGCCAGGCCGATGCTGCAGGAACGTTTCCTGGCCTGGAGCGGGGCGAACCGGTTTCCGTTGCAGCTTTGCGTCTAGGGCAGGCCTGCTGCTCGCCGGCGAGGCTGTGCCTTAGCGGGCCTGGCCGAGAGCCTTGGCCATGGCTTCGCCCGCCAGGGCATGGACTTTGCGGGTCGGGTGCCATTCATCCCAATAGAAATATTCGTCTGGATGGGCGCACGCCGGCTTCACCTCGGGATAGGTCGGCTGGCACGGTCGGTCGAGGTGGGCCAGGCCATGTTCGGCAGGTCGGCGGCGCAGTTGATCGCTGAAGGCGATATGGTCGAAGTAGGTGATTTGTACATTGAGCTTTTTGCTCTCGGCCACCAGCAGCGGCGGCAGTTGCCGTTCAAGTATCCGTTGATAGTGCAGCGCCTGTTCGCTCTGCCCGCTGGCCACCACCGCCGGGGCATGGCGCAGGTCGGTGCTGCCGACCACCAGGAAATGCCTGGCGCCGGCCTTGGCCAGGCGACTGACGGCATTCTGGATATGGTCGATGCTGCTGGCGGCCAGTTGGTCGATCGGTTCCTTATGGCCGAAGTCGGCATGCTCGAAAAAGTCGTTGGCGCTGATGAAGATGAAGTACAGCGCGCCAGGGTCGGCCTGGCCTTTGGCGTTGGCCAGGTAGTCGTCGATCTGCCCGCTCACTCCTGTGTCGTGGTACGCGGTCATCCAGGCGTAGTAATTGTTCTGGCCGCTTTTCGCGCCGCCAACGGCGTGGTCGGTGAGGGGCAACCGCAGGCTTTTGGCAAGCACTTCCACGGCGGTCGGGCCGTTGCTCCAGCGGCCTTGCCAATACAGCTCGCCGGGCAGTTGCTGGGCGTCCTTGAACTGGCGGGCGAGCATGTCCCGGGTCAAGCGGTCGCTGGCGCCGTTATCGGAATAGCTGTCGCCGAAGGCGTAGAGACGATCGAACGAAGGGCCGGCCAGGCAGTTGCCGGCGGCCAACGAAAGTGCGAGCAAGGGAGCGAGCAGGATCTGGCGCATGGGCGGTCTCTACGGTGAAAGGCAAGGGCTCATCGTAGAAGTTTCGAGCGTTGCCGATGCGCCGGATGCGACCTGGGCTTAGCCGTACTCGTCCGCGCGTGCCTGTGGGCGACCTGTACGACTAAATTCCACCCGGCCGGTCCAGCGTTGAGCGGCCACCAACAACCTTATTGGCCGCTCACGTTTTTCGCTCAGGGCGGTGTGTTCATTCTTGCTGCAATACCTTCAGTGCAGCCGAAGCGAGAAAACCCGAGCGGCTCTTGGCTTCCGGGTGATGCAGCACGTATTCGTCGATGCGGTTCAGCAAGTAGCCGGGCAGGGTGATGTTGAGCTTCTGCGCCTTGCCCAGGTACTTGGTGACATCGATGTCGATCAGCGCCCAGGTGCAGCCTGCGTACCGGGGGTTGGCCGCGTGCAGGGTGACCTTGTTGGCGTGCGGGATGGGGGCACCGTCTTCAGCGAGAATCTCGAAGTGCCCTTCGATGGCTTCGCGGGCCATGGCCATGGCGTCGTCGAGGTCGTCGCCGGCCGAGAAACAGCCAGGAATGTCGGGGACTTCCACCCCCCAGGCGTGTTCGTCATCGCCCATTGAAATTGCAATCGGGTAAAGCATGTGCGAAACCTCCAGGGCGCGGTGAATCGCCTTCACATGAGCAGCGCCTGTTTCAGAATGCTGATGGCGGTTTTTCTCAGCAGGTCCTTTTTGGGATGGGGAACGGTCACCAGCCCCGGTTTATGGGGATGCTTGAAATGGTGGTGACTGCCCCTGACCCTGACCAGATACCAACCGTCTGCGACGATTTGGCCGATCAAATACCGACTGTCCACATCACCTCCTTGTGATGTTTGGTGGTTACTATACCTACCAAAAAAATGTGTTCAATACCTGGCCCGCCCGACGGTCGTTGGCAGGGGAACTCCGCAGGCTGAAGTGTAGAAAGAGCGAGTTTGGAACGCGGCGGATAAGAGCGCTGGCTGTGTTGCAGGATCCTTCTCGAACCGCGATATCTGCCGAAGTACTGGCCAAGCTGATTTTGTTGAGGGTCGACAGGAATACAGATGAGCGGGCCTGGTCAGCATCTTTGAAGATGAGCGAACCCGGTCGAGGCGCTGGAGGACAGCACGGGGCTATTCGGGGCTATTGCCATTTCCGTGCTCGTTCATCGTGGCCGCAGGTTGATAAAGCGCCCATAAAAAAACCGGTCACTCGAGGACCGGTTTTTTTGTTTCTGCATCCCTCGTCGGCAGGGCCTGACGCTGGACTCGAATGAAGTGGAGCGGGTGAAGGGAATCGAACCCTCGTTATCAGCTTGGGAAGCTGGAGTAATGCCATTATACGACACCCGCTCGGAGCGGCTGACTTTGTACCAGAAGTGCGCGCGGATTTGAAGTTTTTCTTTGCCGGGCCTGTGTTTGCGAAGCGGCGGGCAATGCACGCAGGCACGCTTCTACGCCGTCATCGCGGCGACGGGGCGAAGACCGGCTTGCGGTCTATCGCGGGCAAGCTCGCTTCTGGGGCAGGGGACGAGTTGCTCGCGATGACGCCACTTCAGATAGCCAGGGCATGGTGGTCCTGCAGGTAGTGATAGCGCGGACGACTGGTGTGCTGGGTCGGTTTGAGGAACCCCATCAGCGCGTTACGGCTGTCCCGGCAGGCGGCCTTGTGTTCCATGTCGAGGAAGTGCCCGGCGGCCTGGATGGTGCTGAACGTCGAGTGCCGGACATGGTTGCCAAACAGCCGGGCGTCATTGGCGGCGGTGTATTCGTCCCATTCACCGTTCATGAACAGCACCGGTACCTCGATGTTCTTCGCCGCTTTCAGGTAGCACAGGCGGTCGCTGTTGAGGATATGGCTGATGTGGAAGTGCATCTGCCCGTATTCATGCTCGGCCAGGGTGCTGACATGGCGATAGTTGAAACGCTTGAACAGCGACGGCAGGTGCTTGCCGATGGTCTCGTTGACCAGGTGCCCGACACGGTCGCCGTCCAGGCTGCCGAGGTAATCGACACCGCGTTCGAGGTAGTCGCGCATCGGCTCGTTGATCACCGGCGAGAACGAGCTGATCACCGCCTTTTCAATGCGCCGCGGGCGTTGTGCCAGGGCGAGCAGCGTCGGCGCGCCACCCCAGGAGAACGACATCACGTGCTCGGCGGCGAAGTGGTCGATCAGCTCCAGCAGGATCAGCCCCTCGACTTCCTTGGTGAGCATTTTCTCGTGTCTGTTGTGGGCTTTCGAACGGCCGGCGTAGGGCTGGTCGTAGAGCACCACATTGAATTGCGGATACAGGTTCTTCACGGTCTGCGCAAAAGACGCAGTTGTGGCCATTGAGCCGTTGACCAGAATGATGGTCTTTTCTGCGGCATCTGCGCGATAGAACTCCGTGTAAACCCGATACTGACCTTGTATATCCAGCACAGCGATTTCTGGCCTCATGTCATAAGACTCCTGGCAAGCGGGTATGCGCGCAACCGAGGGTGCACGAGATTTGTGACAGGTAGGCATACGCCTGGAATTGTTTAGCCCATGTCGATCCGTAACAGATGGTCGACGGGTGTTGTTATAGGCGGGCAATTTGCCGGAATGCGGGGTGAGCACAGGCGGCTCGGACGGCAAAGGATTTCTTAGAAGTATGTTCGTGACTCATCGGTCACATTTCGGCCGACGGACTGATTCAAGCAGGGAGAACGCCGTCTCGCAAGTGCCGTTGGTAAATTGTTCGACAACTTCGGCTGAATGGTCATGGCATCGTCGATGGCTTACAGCGGCTACGGAAATTGTAGACGCTCAGACCAGGCGGATTTCTTCATCGGTCAGCGGCCGGTACTCGCCGGGCACCAGTTTTTCGTCGAGGGCCAGCGGTCCCATGCGTTCGCGGTGCAGGCGCAAGACCTTGTTGTCGAAATGGCCGAACATGCGTTTGACCTGGTGGTAGCGGCCTTCGACGATGCTCAGCCGCGCGCACCGGGGGCCGAGGATCTGCAGCTCGGCGGGCAGGGTGGTGAGGTCCTCGAAAGCGAAGTACAGGCCCCGGGCGAAGGTCTCGGCGTACTCCGGGCCTATGTCCTGTTCGGTCTCGACGTAGTAGCGCTTCGGCAGCTTGGTCTGCGGCTGGGTCAGGCGCCGCGACCAACTGCCGTCGTTGGTGAGGATCAGCAAACCGGTGGTGTTGTAGTCCAGGCGCCCGGCGATGTGCAGCTCGTGCTTGTCCGGTTCGTCCAGCAGGTCGAGCACGGTGCGGTGTTCGGGATCGCGGGTGGCGCTGACGCAGCCCATGGGTTTGTGCAGCATGAAATAACGCGGCGGTTTGCCGGCCTGCAGCACTTCGTCGTCGAGCTCGACCCGGCTGAACTCGCGCACCTCGGCATGGGGATCGCTGACCACCTGGCCGTCGATACGGATGCGCTTTGCCACCAGCAGCAGGCGCACCTGCTGGCGGTTGAAGCGGGGCAGGTTGCTGAGGAAGCGATCAACGCGCATGGCTATCGGCAGGCTGGCAAAAGGCTGCGCATCTTACGGGATCGGCCGGGCGGCCGCTTGCAGTTGCGCGTCGACCCGGGCACAGCGCGGGCACAGGCAGGCGCGATCGCGCAGCTCCGGCGGCAGGGCTTCGAGCACCGCCGGGTCGATGCTCACGCTGTAACACCAGCAGGCCTGGTCGGCGGTACGCGGGTCGGCCAGGCTGCAGTCGTTGCGGGCGCCGCAGGCTGGGCAGAGGCTGGGGCTGTTCAGGGTCGGTTCATTCATAACGGGAGTGAGGCATTTCCACGCAGGTTCGGTTACGGCCGGTTTGTTTGGCACGGTACATCGCATGGTCGGCGCGTGACAGCAGGCTGTGCAGGGTATCGTCCGCCTGCAGTGTGGTCACGCCGATGCTGACGGTCAGCTGCATATTCTTGCCCTCGTAGGTATAGCGCTGTTGCTCGATCAGCAGGCGGATCTTCTCGGCGATCTTCAGCGCCGTGGCGCTGTCGGTGTCCTTGAGCAGCACGATGAACTCCTCACCGCCCCAGCGGCAAACAATATCGGACTGGCGCAGGCAGCTTGCCAGGTGCCGGGCGAAGCCGCTCAACACCTGGTCGCCGGCGAGGTGGCCGTAGGTGTCGTTGAGGCGTTTGAAGTGGTCCAGGTCGAGCAGCAGGGCGGTCAGCGGCTTGGGCTCGCGCTGGGCTTCGAGCATGGCCTGGGCGGCCAGCAGGTCGAAGCCGCGGCGGTTATGCAGTCCGGTGAGGCTGTCGAGGGTGGCCTGGGTTTCGATCTTGCGCTGGAAACGTCTGACCACGCCGTTGAGCAGGGTCAGCACGATCAGGGTGATCGCCAGGCAGATCAGCAGGTTGAGGTACAGCGAGCGGCGGATATCGCCCAGGGCGCTGTCCTCGCGCTTGTCGACGAACAGGTACCAGTTCAGCTCGGGAATGAAACGCACATTGAGGAAGTGCCGCTGGTCTGCGGCGCTGTATTCGTAGTTGCCGCTGTGGGGCTTGGGCAGCCGGGCCTGCAGGTCGCGCAGGTTTTCCAGTTCGAACAGCGACTGGCCGGCCCGAGCGCCCTGGGGGCCGCCTTCAGCCCCGGTGAGGACGATCCGGCCCTGGGTATCGACGAAATACACGCTGCGCTGATAACGCTGCTGGTAGCGGTCGATCAGCTTGATCACCGCATCGACCTTCAGGCCGACACCCGCGGCGCCGATGAAATTGTCCTGGTAGTCGTAGACCTTGTAGTTGATGAAAAACGTCAGGTTGTTCTGGTTGGCCTGGTCCGGATCGACGTTGATTTCATACGGGGTGGCCATGTCGCGGACCCGGAAATACCAGGCGTCGCGGGGGGTATCAGGAGCGATTTTCTTCAGCACGCCCTTGGCGTGGTAATAGGTCAGGCTGCTGTTGGAGACGAAGAACGCGGTGTAGGCGCCGTAGTGGGTCATCACCTCGTTGAGATAGCGGGTCATCTGCTCGGGATCGCGTTCGCCAGCCATCACCCAGTCGCGCATGAAGGTATCGCGGGACATCATCGAAGAAATCAGGATTGGTCGTACCAGGTCTTTCTGGATCTCCGAATACACGGTGTCGGAGGTCAGCGGCAGCTCGGTGTTGACGATGTTGTCGCGGATCGAGGTTCGCGAGGCGTAATAGCTGAGCAACGAGGTGACCATAAAACCGCCGCCCAGCAGCGCGATGAGCGTGATGATCAGCCAGCGTTGCGAATACAGCGGGGAGCTAAGCGGCATGGGCGACTCCGTGGCCGTGACCCGATGCAAGCATTCTAGTGGCCGCGCCGACGGGTAGCTGCGCCATTTGATCGCTCGTCAGTAATGGCACACAGCCCGCGAAAACCGGCCGTTTTCGGATCCAAAATCCTTGCCTGGCGACTTGTATCAAGGTGTAACCGAAATCGCACCAGACCCCGTTTCCGCGGTCAGATATTTCGTCAGCCAGAACATCCTTGGCTGCCGCCGGCCAGCGTCGCTGGCATGGCCCATCAGCGGTCCAGGAGGCCGCCATGTATCGTCGAATTCTTCTCACTGCGTTCCTGGGTTTGGCTCTTTCTGCCTGCGTTCCCTATTACGACTACGACGGAGGTTCCACTTACTACCGCTCTGAGGTCTATACGACGCCGGCGCCGGTCTACTACGGCGGTTCCTATTATTCTTCCGGTCGCGGCTATTACGCGCCGCGTTATTACCAACCAGCGCCGCGGTACTACCAGCCCCGGTATTACCAGCCGGCACCGCGTTACTACCAGTCGGCGCCGCGGGCCGTTTATCGCGCCTACCCAAACCGTGGCTGGGATGGCCACCGCCAGGGCTGGAACAACGACTATCGGCGCCATGACGGCCGCCGCGACCATGACGGCCGGCGTGGCGGTCGAGACTGGAGCGATCGCGGTCGCGACGATCACCGCCGTGACCGCCACCACAACCGCTGATCTGCCCACAACCAACAAGCGGCGCCTGGAGCGCCGCTTTTTCATGGCTGGTTTTCAGAAGTCCGACAGATCCGCCAAGGGGTGACGACCTTCCCAGGCCTTGTGGAAATGCGCCTCGACCACGGCGTCGGGGATGCTGTTGATGTCCGGCCAGTGCCAGCGGGGCTTGTGGTCCTTGTCGATCAGGCGCGCCCGCACCCCTTCGCTGAATTCGGGATGCCGGCAGCAGTTCAGGCTCAGGGTGTATTCCATCTGGAACACCTGCGCCAGGGACAGGTGCCGGGCCTGCTGGATCTGCTCCCAGACCAGGCAGGCGGTCAGCGGGCAGCCTTCACTGAGGGTTTTCGCCGCCCGCGCCAGCAGGGCATCGGAGTGATTGTGCAACTGGCTGATGGCTCGCCAGGCACAGCGTACATCGCTGACGTCCAGCCACTCGTCGATCTGCTGGCGCCGTGGTAGCCACTGGGCTGCGGGCATTTGTTCGACGGCCTCCTGTTGCAGGGCCTTGAGCAGACTGTTGAGCTGCATCGGCGTCTGTTCCTGCCAGTTGAGCTGTAGCAGCCCGTTGATCAGCGCTTCTTGCTGGTCGTCCCGCAGGAAGCGGTCGGCCAGGTCCAGGTCGATGGCATCGCGGCCGTTGATGTGCGCGCCGGTCAGGCCGAGGAACAGCCCGAGTTTGCCCGGCAGGCGCGAGAGAAACCAACTGGAGCCGACATCCGGGTACAGGCCGATGCTGATTTCCGGCATCGCCAGGCGGCTGCTTGGCGTGACGATGCGGATGCTGGCGCCCTGCAGCAAGCCCATGCCGCCACCGAGCACATAGCCGTGGCCCCAGCAGATCAGCGGTTTCGGGTAGGTATGCAGGCGGTAGTCGAGACGGTATTCCGCGGCGAAGAACTGCGCGGCCAGCGGCGGTACTTCGCCGGGGTGGGCCAGGCAGGCCTGGACCAGGCTACGTACTTCGCCGCCGGCGCAGAAGGCCTTGGCGCCGTTGCCGCGCAACAGCACACAGACCACTTGCGGGTCCTTGGCCCAGGCTTCCAGGCGGTCGCTCAACAGATGGATCATGGGCAGGGACAAGGCGTTGAGGGAGTGTTCGGCATCCAGGCTGGCAATTGCGATGCGCGCGCCGTCGGTGCCGGTGAGTTCTTCGAAGTGCAGATTCATCGTGACCTCGATCGGGAATTTGAGCGTTCAGTATGATCGCTATAGGCGAAAGTGGCGGTTCTGCGTCAGATCAATTGACAAGCGTGGTGGGCTTTCCTAGGGTGCGCCCATTGATTTTTCCGGGTGCAACCATGACCGATGACGACCGTATCAAACTCGAACCCAGCTGGAAGCAGGCGCTGCGTGCCGAATTCGACCAGCCTTACATGGCGGAGTTGCGCGAGTTCCTGCGTCAGGAACATGCCGCTGGCAAGGAGATCTACCCGCCGGGCCCGCTGATCTTCAATGCGCTGAATTCCACGCCACTGGACAAGGTCAAGGTGGTGATCCTCGGCCAGGATCCTTACCACGGCCCCGGCCAGGCCCACGGCCTGTGCTTCTCGGTGCAGCCGGGCGTGCCGGCGCCGCCGTCCCTGGTGAATATCTATAAAGAGCTCAAGCGCGACCTGAACATCGACATGCCCAACCACGGCTACCTGCAGAGCTGGGCCGACCAGGGTGTGTTGATGCTCAACACCACCATGACCGTGCAACGGGCCAACGCCGCTTCCCACGCGGGCAGGGGCTGGCAACATTTCACCGACCGGATCATCGAAGTGGTGAGCGAGCACCAGCCGCACCTGGTGTTCCTGCTGTGGGGTTCCCATGCCCAGGGCAAGCAGAAGCTGATCGATGCCACCAAGCACCTGGTGCTGACTTCGGTGCATCCGTCGCCCTTGTCGGCGTACCGCGGCTTTATCGGTTGCGGGCATTTCAGCCGGACCAACAAGTACCTCGAGCAGAATGGCGAGACGCCGATCGAATGGCGGTTGCCGCCGGTTTGATGGGGGAAGGCCGCCATCGCGGGCAAGCCTCGCTCCTACAGAATCAACGCAAAACCCTGTAGCCGCTGCCGCAGGCTGCGATAGGTCCGAAGGACCTCGGCGACGCTGAACATCGCGCCCCCTTCGAGGTCGATCGCAGCCTGCGGCAGCGGCTACAGGGGACCGGCTTCAGTCCGGTTTCTTGTCCCAATGCCGGAACAGCGGCTCGGCCAGAAACAGCACGAACAGCAAGCGCATCACCTGCATCGCCGTCACCAGCGGCACCGACAGTTGCAGGGTCTCGGCCGTCAGGCTCATTTCCGCGATGCCGCCGGGCATCATGCCCAACGTCAGCGAACGCAAATCCAGATGAGTCAAGGCGCTCAGGGCCACGGCCGCGAGGCTGGCAATCAGCATGGTCAGCGCCGTGCCGATCAGGGTGCGGCCCATGAACGAAGGCGCGCGGCGGAAGAACTGGCGATTGAAGTGACAGCCCAGGCCGCTGCCGATCAGCCACTGGCCGATCTGGCTGCCGCCGTCCGGCAGGCCGATATGCAGGTCCCAGCCGATACTGACCGCGGCGCTGACCAGCAGCGGCCCGAACAACCAGGGGTTGGGCTGGCGCAGGCGTTGCCAGAGCCAGGCGAGCAGGGCGCCCGCCGGAAACAATATGGCCAGCCAGCGCCAATCGACGCTGGCCGGATGCAATTGAGGCACGCCTTCACCGAGCAGGTACTTGAAGGCCGCCGGTACACACAAGACCACCACCAGCACCCGCAGGCTCTGCCCGGCCGCCACACGGCTGAGCACCGCACCGTTGCGCGCGCCGAGGTTGACCATCTCGCCGGAACCGCCCGGCATGCTGGAGAAGAAGGCGGTGGCCCGGTCCTCACCGGTGCGCCGCAGCAGCCAGACCCCGACCACGCTGGACAGGCTGGTGACCAGGGCACCGAAGAAGATCAGGCCGAAGTGGCTCATGACCTGTTCCATCACCACCGGGGTGAAGTGCAGGCCGATGCCGATACCCACCACCCATTGCCCGCATTTGCGACCGCCGGGAATTTCCCCCAATTGCCAGGGCGTCAGGCAGCGCACCAGGATGATCGCCAGCAGCGAGCCGACCATCCACGGCAGCGGCCAGCCGATCTGGCTGGCGAGGTAACCGCCGGCCAGACCGACCAGGGGCGTACCCCACCACTGTTTGAAGCTGGCCTCAGACATCGGCCACGGCGCGTTGCAGGGCCGAACGCTTGCGCCAGATGCGGATCATCGGCATCAGCAGCATGATCACGGTCAGCACCCAGACGCCGACGGTGATCGGGCTGGACCAGAGGATTTCCATCGCGCCGTTGGAGATCGACAGCGCGCGACGCAGGTTCTGCTCCATCAGCCCGCCGAGGATAAAGCCCAGCAGCACCGGCGACAGCGGGAAGTCCAGCTTGCGCAGGATGTAGCCGAAGATGCCGATGCCGACCATCAGGAACAGGTCGAAGGTGGTGGCGTGCACCGCGTAGACGCCGATCCCGGTGATGATTGCGATCACCGGCACCAGGGCCCAGTTCGGCACGGCGAGGATGCGGGTGAAGACGCGGATCATCGGGATGTTGAGGACCACCAGCATGATGTTGGCGATGAACAACGAGGCGATCAGGCCCCAGACGATGTCCGGTTGCTGCTGGAACAGCAGCGGGCCCGGGGTGATGTTGTACAGCGACAGGGCACCGATCATCACTGCAGTGGTGCCCGAGCCCGGGACGCCGAGAGTCAGCATCGGCACCAGGGCGCCGCAGGCCGAGGCGCCGATCGCGGTTTCCGGTGCCGCCAGGCCGCGCTTGTCGCCCTGGCCGAACTTGCCGCTGGCGCCGGCGATGCGTTTTTCAGTCATGTAGGCCACGGCGCTGGCCAGGGTCGCGCCGGCACCCGGCAAGACGCCCATGATGAAGCCCAGCAGGCCGCAACGGATGTTCACCACGAACACCGACGCCGCTTCCTTGAAGTTGAACATCATGCGCCCGGTGGCTTTCACCGCTTCCTGGCCGCGATGGGTTTTTTCCAGCAGCAACAGGATCTCGCTGATGGAGAACAGGCCCAGTACCAGCACCACGAACTGGATGCCGTCGGTGAGGTGGATGTTATCGCCGGTGAAGCGGTACACGCCGCTGTTGGCGTCGATACCGACCGACGACAGGAACAGCCCGATCAGCGCGGCGATAAAGGTCTTGATCGGACGATCGCCGGCCATACCGCCGAGGCAGACTATGGCGAACACCATCAGCACGAAGTACTCCGCCGGGCCGAAGGCGATCGCCCATTTCGCCAGCAACGGGGCGAACATCACCATGCCGCAGGTGGCGATGAAGGCGCCGATGAACGAGCTCCAGGCCGACAGCGACAAGGCCACCCCGGCCAGGCCCTGGCGCGCCATCGGGTAGCCGTCGAGGGTGGTCATCACGGTAGAGGCTTCGCCCGGGATGTTCAGCAGGATCGAACTGATCCGGCCGCCGTATTCGCAACCCAGGTACACCGCCGCCAGCAGGATCAGCGCCGACTCCGGTGGCAGGCCGAGGGCGAAGGCGATCGGGATCAGCAGTGCTACGCCGTTGATCGGGCCCAGGCCCGGGAGCAGGCCGACCACGGTGCCGATCAGGGTCCCGGTCAGGGCGGTGACCAGGTTGTAGGGGCTCAGCGCGACGCCGAAACCCTGGCCCAAATAGCCAAGCGTATCCATATCAGTTCTCCAGAACGTCGAGCAGGCCCAGGGGCAGTGGCACGTCCATCACCCGGTCGAAAAGCACATACAGACCGATGGCCATCAGCGTGGTGACCACGGCGCTGGGCACCCAGCGGCCGCCGTACAGGCGCGCCATCGGAATGCCGATCAGGATGCTGCTGAGAATGAAGCCCAGGGATTCGAACAGACCGGCGAAGATCAGCAGCAGGACCACACAGATGCTGATCTTAGTCAGGGTTTCACGGTCCAGTGGCGGCTCGTCTTCGCTGTGCTTGATCGGCGCCGGGCGAAACACCATGTACAGCAGCGCCAGGCCCATCAGGCCGAGCATCAGCAGGGGAAAGGCGCGCGGGCCGACCGGCTCGTAGGAAAAGGCGGCCTGGTAGGGCCAGGCCATCAGTGCCAGGCCCAGGCAGACCAGGAGCAGCAGCGAGGCGAAAAGGCGTTGTAAGAGCATGGGAAACTCCTGGGCCCCGCCCCCGCGAAAGGGACAGGGCCGCTAGACAGGGGCGATTACTGGATCAGGCCGAACTCTTTGGCCAGGGTCTTGTAGTCGGCCACCTGTTTCTTCACGTAGGCGTCCAGTTCCGGCCCGGTCATGGCGAACGGGAAGAGCTCGCGCTGGTCGCGCAGCTTGGCGAACTCTTCGGAAGCCAGCAGCTTGTCGAAGGCGTCTTTCCACCAGGCGTAGTCTTCGTCGCTGACCTTCGGCCCGAGGTAGAAGCCGCGCACCACTGGCCAGACGATGTCGTAGCCCTGCTCCTTGGCGGTCGGGATGTCTTTCATTTCCGGCTCATCCAGGCGCTTGTCGGAGAACACCGCGAGCAGGCGCATGTCACCGCTCTGGATGTGCGGCATGGAGTCGGAAATGTCAGTGCTGCCGACCTGGATGTGCCCGCCCAGCAGCGCGGTGGCGATTTCGCCGCCGCCTTCCAGGGCCACGTAGCGCAGGTCGCGCGGGTTGATCCCGGCGGCCTTGGCGATCAGCGCGGTCTGCATCCAGTCCTGACTGCCGACGGTGCCGCCGGAGCCGATCACCACCGAGCTCGGGTCTTTCTTCAGCGCCTTGACCAGGTCGTCGAGGGTCTTGTACGGCGAGTCGCTCTTCACCGCGATGGCGCCATAGCTGGTGCCGACCGCGGCCAGCCAGCGCACCGCGCTTTCATCGAAGCGGCCGAACTTGCCCTGGGCCAGGTTCAGCAGCGAACCGCTGGACCAGGCCACCAGCGTGCCGGCGTCGGCAGGGCGCTGGGCCACCACCGCGTTGTAGGCCACCGCGCCGACACCGCCGGGCATGTAGGTCACGCGCATCGGCTTGGTCAGCAGCTTTTCGTTGACCAGCGCGCTCTGCGCCAGTTTGCAGGTCAGGTCGAAACCGCCGCCGGGGGAGGCCGGGGCGATGCATTCCGGGCGCTTGGGTTCGGCGCTGGCGGCGAGCAGTTGACCGGCGAACAGCATACAGCCGGCGGCGAGGGCCAATTTACGCAGTGATGAGTTCATGCTTGTCTCCACAGGAGTTGTTGTTGTGTGTTGCATGCCAGGGGCCTTGGCAGGCGCAGCGCCTGCCGAAGGTCGGTCGATTACCAGAGCGCCAGGCTGTAGCTCACCAGCAGGCGCACTTCATCCGCATCGCGGGCCGAATAGTTGGAGCGGTAGGTGGCGTTGCGCAGGCGCACCGCGACGTCCTTGAAGGTGCCGCTTTGCACCACGTACTTGATCTCGGTGTTGCGTTCCCATTCCTTGCCGGTATCGCCGTTTTTCAGAGCGATGTTGTCGCCGCTCAGGTAGCGGGTCATGAAGGTCAGGCCGGGGATGCCGAGCTTGCCGAAGTCGTAGTCGTAGCGGGCTTGCCAGGAGCGTTCTTCGGCGCCGGCGAAGTCGTTGATCTGCACGAAGTTGACCAGGTACGGGTCGGCCCCGTCGAGGTAGGGGAAGGCGCTGTCGCCGGACATGTGCTGGTAGCCGGCGCTGAGTTTATGCCCGTTCAGGGCGTAGCTCACCAGGCCGTTGAGGGATTTGTTGTCGATCTTGCCGCCGCGGGCCTGGCCCTGGTCGTCACTGACGGCGAAGCGCAGGTCCGTGGCGAAGGTGCCCGGGCCCATCGGCTGCGAGGCAAGCAGGCCGAAGAAATGCTGGTTGTAGACCTCGGCGAGTTGGGCGAAATGGTAGCTGCCGGTGATCTTGTCGGTGAACTTGTAGTCCAGGCCGCCGAAGTCGAAGTGCTTGCCGGCGACGGTGCCGGCGAAGCGGCTGTTCTTGTTGTTGAGGGCGATGTCCTCGAAATCGGTGCTGTCGCGATCCTTGGCTTTCTCCAGGCGGCCGCCGGTGAAGGTCAGGTTCTTGATTTCCCTGGAGGTCAGCAGGCCGCCCTCGAAGGTCTGCGGCAGGATGCGCCCGTCGTTGGGCTTGATGGTCGGCAGTTCCGGGATCAGGCTGCCGATCTTCAGTTCGGTGGCGGAGATTTTCACTTTGCCGGTCAGGCCGACTTTGGCGTACTCGTCGGCGGCGCGCCCGTCGTCGTGGGTCGGCAGCAGGCCGGTGCCGGTGCGGTCGGGGCTGGAGTCGAGCTTGATGCCGAGCATGCCCAGCGCGTCGACGCCGAAGCCTACGGTGCCGTCGGTGTAGCCCGATTGCAGGTTGAGCATGAAGCCCTGGGCCCATTCGTCGCGCTTGGATTGCTGGGCACTGGTGCCGCTGCGGAAATCACGATTGAAGTACATGTTGCGGGTTTCGAGGGTGGCGCTGCTGTCTTCGAAGAAGGCGGCCTGGCTGATCGGTGAGAAACCGGCAAGGGCGGCGGCGCTGGCGAGGGCGGTGTGGCTGAGACGGGAAAAACGAACAGGCTGGCAGGCCTGAGGCTGCATGGACAGCATCGTGTTGTACTCCGTTATTGTTCTTATTGGCGAAAACGCTTCGAGGCGTTTTTCGGGAGGCCACCGGGGTAGCCACGGAAGTCGAAACAATCCGTGACAGGACTCTAAAGGGCCAACCTTTCGCTAACCTTTCAGCAGACTTTCACGGTTTTCGGGCTTCACAGCAGCGGTCTCGGCTGTAAACTCCGCGGCAATAAAAAGTGCCGTCGATCCCCTGAACGAGGTAGGAAATCCATGCGCGTGCTTCTCGTCGAAGACCACCTGCAGCTGGCTGAAAGTGTCGCCCAGGCGCTCAAGAGCACGGGTTTGACCGTGGATGTGCTGCACGACGGAGTCGCCGCGGACCTGGCCCTGGGCAGCGAGGATTACGCCATGGCGATCCTCGATGTGGGCCTGCCGCGTCTGGATGGTTTCGAAGTGCTGGCGCGCCTGCGTGCCCGGGGCAAGAACCTGCCGGTGCTGATGCTGACCGCGCGCAGCGATGTCAAGGACCGGGTCCATGGCCTCAACCTGGGGGCGGACGACTACCTGGCCAAGCCCTTCGAACTGACCGAGCTGGAAGCACGGGTCAAGGCCCTGCTGCGGCGCAGCGTGCTCGGCGGTGAACGGGTACAGCGCTGCGGAGTGCTGGCTTACGACCTCGATACCCGGCGCTTTACCCTGGGTGAAGAACTGCTGACCCTGACCTCCCGCGAGCAGGCGGTACTCGAGGCGCTGATCGCCCGACCGGGACGGGTCATGAGCAAGGAGCAACTGGCTTCCCAGGTGTTCGGCCTGGATGAAGAGGCCAGCCCGGACGCCATCGAAATCTATGTCCATCGCTTGCGCAAGAAACTCGACGGCCAGCCGGTGGCCATCGTCACCTTCCGCGGGCTTGGCTACCTGCTGGAAAGTCGCGATGCATAGGCCCAGCAGCCTGCGCTGGCGCCTGCTGTGGAACCTCGCGCTGCTGCTGGTGGTGCTGATGCTGGCCAGCGGCCTGAGTGCCTACTGGAACGGCCGCGAGGCGGCGGACACGGCTTACGATCGGACTTTGCTGGCCTCGGCCCGGACCATCGCCGCCGGTTTGTCCCAGCGTGACGGTGGCCTGAGCGCCAATGTGCCCTATGTCGCCCTCGATACCTTCGCCTACGACAGTGCCGGGCGGATCTATTACCAGGTCAACGATATCCATCAGAAGCTGATTTCCGGTTACGAAAACCTGCCCGGTCCGCCGCCGGGCACGCCGCGCACCGACGATTATCCGGCGCTGGCGCGGTTCTACGATGCCACCTATCAAGGGCAGAACGTCCGCGTGGTGAGCCTGCTCAAGGCGGTCAGCGAGCCGAACATGAACGGCATGGCGGAGATTCGCGTGGCGGAGACCGACGAGGCACGGGTCCGCATGGCGCGCAGCCTGATGGCCGATACCCTGTTGCGCCTGGGCATGCTGGCCATGGGGGCCTTGCTGCTGGTGTGGTTCGCGGTCAGCGCCGCGTTGCGCCCGCTGGAGCGTTTGCGCAGCGCGGTGGAGGAGCGCCAGCCCGACGATTTACGGCCCTTGCCGCTGGTCGAGGTGCAACGGGAGTTGTGGCCATTGGTGCGGGCGCTCAATCACTTCACCGAGCGACTGCGTGGCCAGTTCGAGCGTCAGGCGCAGTTCATTGCCGACGCCGCCCATGAATTGCGCACCCCCCTGGCGGCGCTCAAGGCGCGCCTGGAGCTGGGGCTGCGGGCTTCGGAACCTGAGACCTGGCGCAATACCCTGGAAAGCGCCGCGCAGGGCACCGATCGCCTGACCCATCTGGCTAATCAACTGTTGTCCCTGGCGCGGATCGAAAACGGCGCCCGGGCGATTGCCGAGGGCGGCGCGCAATTGCTCGATCTCAGCCAGTTGGCCCGCGAGTTGGGCATGGCCATGGCGCCCTTGGCCCACGCCCGGGGTGTCGCCCTGGCCCTGGAAGCCGATGAGCCGGTGTGGCTGCGCGGCGAGCCGACCCTCTTGAACGAACTGCTGAGCAACCTGGTGGACAATGCCCTGGCCCACACCAGGCCGGGCGGAAACGTGATCCTGCGGGTCAGCACGCCGGCGGTGCTGGAGGTGGAGGACGACGGCCCGGGGATTCCCTTGGAAGACCGCGATCGGGTATTCGAGCGCTTCTACCGGCGCAACCCCCATGTCGCCGGCTCCGGCCTGGGCCTGGCGATCGTCGGCGAAATCTGTCGTGCGCATCTGGCGCAGATCAGCCTGCACGATGGCGCGCAGGCGGGGTTGAAGGTGCGGGTGAGTTTTAACGCGGGCTAGAGGCTGTAGTACAGGTTCAGTAGAGCCTTGATTCAGTAGAGCATTGATTCAATAGAACATTGACCGCGACTCGGCCAGATCGCTGCACATCACTTTGTTCTCGGGGTCGATCCCGAGCTTTTTGAAGGCTGGCACGCTGAGGATATCGATCTTTGCCAGTGGGTGGTCGGTGTCCTTGTGGCAATACAGGCTGGCGACCTGCACCAGGTCGACGTAGTCCAGGCGCGCGGACTGGCGCTGGAAGTCCAGGTACTGCCCCGGCAGCTTGGCCAGCTGTTCCGGAAACTCCCAGACCTGCAGCAGCTTGTCGCCCAGCAACGGATGGATGTGCTCGATCACGTGGTTGAGGCTGACCGGGTCGGACAGCAGCTCATAGTGATCTTCCGCATAGGTCAGGATCGGCAGCACGCCGATCTGGTGCACCAGCCCGCCGAGGGCGGCCTGATCGGGCTTCAACTGGGTATGGCTGCGGCACAGGGCATAACTGACTCCGGCCACTTCCAGGCTTTTGCGCCAGACGTCGTGCATCTTTTGCGCGATCACCTCCGAGCGGGCATGGAAAATCTGCTCCATGACCAGGCCGATGGCCAGGTTGCTGCTGTAGTTGACGCCCAGCCGGGTAATCGCGGTGTGCAGGTCGGTGACTTCCTGGGTGGCGCGCAGCAGGGGGCTGTTGACCACTTTGATCAGGCGCGCCGACAGCGCCGTATCACGGCCAATCACTTTGCTCAGGGTACTGACGCTGATTTCCGGATCTTCAGCGGCCCGGCGAATCTGCAGGGCCACTTCCGGTAGCGTTGGCAGAACCAGGTCATCGTTGTCGATGGCCTCAACCAAATCCTGTTGGACCTTTTCCGCCAGCTCACTCATTTCTGTTCTCTAGGGGTATTGCAGGAAGTTGCGGCAATCAGCGCTGGATTTCTCGATCGCGATCCAGCTGGTAAGGCAGGTCCAGCAGGTGCAGCCCGGGACCTTCGAGCGCGCCAAGATGGAGATTGCCATCCTCTGCAGCTTCGGCTTGCAGTACGGCCAGGAGTTCAATGTTTTGTTCGGCGCGCGCGGCGATCACCACCTCACCGATGGAGCTGCCGTGGGTCGGGGAGAACAACGGGGTGCCGGGTTCCGGCAACTCTTCGGCGTTCAAGGCCAGGCGGTAGAGGCGGCGCTTGAGTTTGCCCAGGTACTGCATGCGCGCGACGATTTCCTGGCCGGTATAGCAGCCTTTCTTGAAACTGACGCCGCCGATGGCCTGCAGATTGAGCATCTGCGGGATAAAAAGCTCACGAGTGGCCGGCATGACCTGGCCGATGCCGGCACGGATCTGGCCCAGCAACCATTGATTGAGGTCGCCTTCGGGCAGTTGCGCGGCCAGCTTTTCGCGCAAGACCTCAGCTTGATCTGCGGGGGCCCAGAGCTCGGTCCGATCCGCTGAAACACGAATGGCGATCAGGCCGTCGTTGCGGGCGACCGCGCCGTCTTCCGGCGGCAGTTCCAGCCCGAGACCGGCCAGCAGCGTATCGGCGCTGCCCAGGCCGAAGCGCGCCCACAGGGCACTTTCATCGCTGAGCTTGGCCTTGGAAAACACGGCGTATTTTTTCAGGTCCGCCAGTTGCGGCTCCAGCAACTCGGTGGCCATGGCCAGCAGGCAGCCATCGCCTTCGAGCAGGATGCGAAAGCTCGATTGCATGCGGCCTTTCTGGGTGCAACGGGCGCCCAGGCTGGACTGGCTATCGCTGAGGTAATTGAGATTGCAGGTCAGCTGGCCCTGAAGGAACTTGCTGGCATCGGGGCCGCGGACGGCGAGAACGCCCTCGTGGGACAGGGAGCAGAAAAAAGCGGAATCAGCCATGGGTCATCGCAGGGTAAAAAGTCTGGCGAACATCATAAGGGGGCGCCCTTGAAATGGGTAGTTCACAAAGGATGGGTGGTGACCGACCAAAGCCGACTGTTCTGGTGTCCGTCGGGCTGTATACTTGCGCTCTATTTGAGGAGCGCTCCATGGTCGAAGATGTTGAATTGAACCGCCTCTACTGGCACAGCCGCCGCGGCATGCTGGAACTGGACGTGTTGCTGGTGCCATTCGTGAAAGAAGTCTATCCGCATCTGAACGATGTTGATCGTGCCTGTTACGTCAGGCTGCTCGAATGCGAAGATCAGGATATGTTCGGCTGGTTCATGGAGCGCTCCGAATCCGAAGATCCCGAGCTGCAACGCATGGTCCGCATGATCCTGGATCGTGTCCAACCCAAGTAACGCCTTCGAATGCCGCTGGCAGCCTTCCAGGCAATTGCTGGCGGCCTATCTCCTGGCCCAGCTGTTCGCGCTGGGCGCCTTGCTGATGCTCGATATTTCACTCTGGGCCCGTCTGCTCGGGGTTCTGCTGTGCCTGGGCCACGGAGTCTGGGCGTTGCCGCGGCGGATTCTGCTGAATCATCCCTCGGCTTTCAGCGGTCTGCGTCGTAATGCCGATGGCTGGCAGTTGTGGTGCGCCGGGCAGGGCTGGCGGCCGGTGCAGTTGCGGCCTGACAGCCTGGCGCTGCCATTGCTGGTGGTGTTGCGTTTTCGCCTGCCGGGCGAGCGCTGGGTGAGGTCGGTCTGTGTGCCGCGGGACGCGCAGGCGGCCGATGTGCATCGGCGCCTGCGCGTGCGGCTCAAGTTCAGTCGCCGTAGGTGGGCGGCACCAGAATAGTGTCCAGTGCCTCGGGCAGCAGGTTTGGGTAGTCGAGGGTGTAGTGCAGGCCCCGGCTCTCCTTGCGCTCCATGGCTGAACGAATCATCAGCTCGGCGACCTGGGCCAGGTTGCGCAACTCGATCAGATCGCGGCTGACCTTGTAGTTGCTGTAGAACTCGTCGATTTCGTCCAGCAGCAGGCGTACCCGGTGCTGAGCCCGTTGCAGGCGCTTGTTGGTGCGCACGATGCCAACATAGTCCCACATGAATCGCCGCAGTTCGTCCCAGTTGTGCGCAATGATCACGTCTTCGTCGGAGTCGGTGACCTGGCTGGCGTCCCAGGCGGGCAGGGCGATCGGAATGGCGATCTGCGGCAGTTGCTCGAGAATGTCGGCTGCCGCGGAACGGGCATAGACGAAGCATTCCAACAGCGAGTTGCTGGCCATGCGGTTGGCGCCGTGCAAGCCGGTAAAGCTGGTTTCGCCAATGGCATACAGGCCCGGAACGTCGGTGCGGCCCTGCTGGTCGACCATCACCCCGCCGCAGGTGTAGTGCGCGGCCGGTACCACCGGGATCGGCTGTTTGGTGATATCGATGGAAAATTCCAGGCAGCGCTCGTACACGGTCGGGAAGTGGCTTTTGATAAAGGCTTCCGGTTTGTGGCTGATGTCCAGGTACACGCAATCGATACCCAGGCGCTTCATCTCATGGTCGATGGCCCGGGCGACGATATCTCGTGGTGCCAGTTCGGCACGCGGGTCGAAACGCGGCATGAAGCGTTCGCCGTTGGGCAGCTTCAGATGTGCTCCCTCGCCGCGCAGGGCTTCGGTGATCAGGAAACTCTTGGCCTGTGGATGGTAGAGGCAGGTCGGGTGGAATTGGTTGAACTCCAGGTTGGCCACCCGGCAGCCCGAGCGCCAGGCCATGGCGATGCCATCGCCACAGGCGCCATCGGGGTTGCTGGTATAGAGGTAGACCTTGGCGGCCCCGCCGGAAGCGAGGATGACAAAGCGCGCACCGTAGGTATCGACCTCGCCGGTGGCGCGGTTGAGTACGTAGGCGCCGAGGCAGCGATCGCCTTCCAGTCCCAGGCGTTTTTCGGTAATCAGATCGACGGCGACCCGCTGTTCCAGCAGCTCGATGTTCGGGCGTTGCCGGGCCTGCTCCAGCAATGTGGTGAAGATGGCCGCGCCGGTGGCGTCGGCGGCATGGATGATGCGGCGATGGCTGTGGCCGCCTTCGCGGGTCAGGTGGAATTCGAAACCGCCGTCTTCATTGCCCGATTGCTCGTCACGGGTGAAGGGTACGCCCTGGTCGATCAGCCACTGGATCGCCTCGCGGCTGTGTTCGACGGTAAACCGCACGGCGTCTTCATGGCACAGGCCGCCACCGGCATTGAGGGTGTCGTCGACGTGGGATTCGACGGTATCGGTGTCGTCCAGCACTGCCGCGACGCCACCCTGAGCCCAATAGGTCGAGCCATTGGCGAGATCGCCCTTGCTCAATACGGCAATGCGCAGATGACCAGGCAAGGTCAGCGCAAGGCTCAAACCGGCAGCGCCGCTGCCTATCACCAGAACATCGTGTTGAAACTGTTGGCTCATTGGAAGATTCCGCTCAAAAGCGACCCGGGTCGGGGTTGGCGCAAGACGCCTGGATCGGCGAGTCAAAGCAGCCATGCAGCCCACTAGTATATAGAGGGGGGGATCGGCACAATAGCGGTGCCTTCGTGGCATTATGAAATTATGGGGGCGGGAAAGGCGGTCTTGCGAGGCAGTGATGGGTGGCTCGAATTTTCCGTCAAATCGGGGAGCTGGCGACTGTATCGAAGATGTAGCAACCTTTTTCTCTTCATGGTTACACAATGTTCGCTCTGCACAGCTATAAAGATTGGGAACTTTTGATACGGCCCCAAACTCAATAGAAGGTTGCCTGATAGAAGGGACAGCGTCGGTTTTTATGCAGGACTTGTGTTGTGGTCATGCAACTCAATTCGACGACAGGATTATTCGCGCAGCCGGCCTTGCCCGCGCTGCGTTTTTCGTGCGTGCCAAATCAGAGCCCGCAGGAAACTTGCTTGGAGGGGGAGAACTTTTGCGAAAAGCCCGAGTCTATGTTTGCAAGCCTGATCGTTTAGTTATGCAAGCCTCCTCCGAGCTTATCGAGGAGTGTTCATGCTAACCCAGGAAGAGGATCAGCAGCTGGTCGAGCGTGTTCAGCGCGGCGACAAGCGAGCTTTCGATCTGCTAGTGCTGAAATACCAGCACAAAATTCTCGGGTTGATCGTGCGTTTTGTGCACGACACCCATGAAGCCCAGGATGTTGCACAAGAAGCCTTTATCAAGGCTTACCGTGCGCTTGGTAATTTCCGCGGTGACAGTGCGTTTTATACGTGGCTGTATCGTATCGCCATCAACACGGCGAAAAACTATCTGGTTTCGCGCGGCCGCCGGCCGCCGGATAGCGATGTCAGTTCCGAGGATGCGGAGTTCTACGATGGCGATCATGGCCTCAAGGATCTCGAATCGCCGGAGCGCGCATTGCTGCGGGATGAGATCGAAGGCACCGTCCATCGAACCATTCAGCAACTGCCAGAAGATTTGCGTACGGCTTTAACTTTACGTGAATTCGATGGTCTGAGTTACGAGGACATTGCCAGCGTCATGCAGTGTCCGGTGGGTACCGTGCGCTCCCGGATTTTCCGCGCTCGGGAAGCCATCGATAAAGCCCTGCAGCCGTTGTTGCAGGAAACCTGAGACAGCGGCGACAGCCAAGAGAGGAACCGCCATGAGTCGTGAAGCCCTGCAGGAATCGCTGTCCGCGGTGATGGATAACGAAGCGGACGAACTGGAATTACGTCGGGTATTGAATGCCGTCGACGAAGTGGAAACCCGTGAGACCTGGGCTCGTTACCAGATCGCCCGGGCGGCCATGCACAAGGAATTGCTGCTTCCGCGTCTGGACATCGCCGCGGCTGTTTCTGCTGCGCTGGCTGACGAAGCCGTACCGGCCAAGACCACTCGTGGTCCATGGCGTAGCCTGGGTCGCCTGGCTGTTGCCGCATCGGTGACCGTTGCCGTATTGGCGGGTGTTCGCCTGTACAACCAGGACGAGATCGCTGGTGTCGAACTGGCACAGCAATCGAATCAGCCAACCCTGGCCGCTCCTCAAGTAAAAGGCCCAGCTGTATTGGCCGGCTACAATGAGAGTTCGGAAGCCACTGGTCCTATGGCCAACGGCGTATTGCAAGGTCAGCCAGGCTGGCACGATCAGCGTCTGCCAAGCTACCTGCGTCAGCATGCTCAACAAGCTGCACTGAAGGGCACTGAAAGCGCTCTGCCTTACGCTCGTGCGGCGAGCCTGGAAAACCGTTAAGGAGGATCATGCGCGCCATCCCTCTACTCACGCTTCTGCTCAGTGGCTGGTTCATTGTTCCAGCCCACGCCGACGAAGCTCAGGATTGGTTGAAACGTCTTGGGCAAGCCGAACAGCAGCAAAGCTTTCAGGGTACTTTCGTCTACGAGCGTAATGGTAGTTTTTCTACCCATAACATCTGGCATCGCGTCCAGGATGGCCAGGTCCGCGAGCGACTGATTCAGCTCGACGGTTCCGCTCAAGAGGTTGTGCGTGTTGATGGGCGTACCCAATGTGTCAGCGGTACGCTGGTGGCTGGACTGGGGGACGCCCCCAGCTCTTCGGCCCACTCACTCGATCCAGAAAAGCTCAAGAATTGGTACGACCTTGCCGTCATCGGCAAGTCGCGTGTGGCTGGGCGTTCCGCGGTCATTGTTTCCCTGACCCCGCGGGACCAGCACCGTTATGGTTTTGAATTGCATCTGGACCGCGAGACGGGCCTGCCGCTGAAATCGCTGCTGTTGAACGATAAGGGGCAGTTGCTCGAACGCTTCCAGTTTACTCGCCTGGATACGGCGGATGTGCCGAAGGACAGTGAGCTGCAGGCCAGCGCCGAATGCAAGGCCGTGGCCCTGGACAGCGACAAGGCTTCCGCGGTGAAGGCTGCGCAGGCCTGGCATTCCGACTGGCTGCCGCCAGGCTTCGAGTTGACCAGCAGCAGTGCGCGTAAAGATCCCGACACCAAGACCATGGTCAATAGCCTGATGTATGACGATGGCCTTGCCCGCTTCTCGGTGTTCCTCGAACCGCTCAATGGTGCGGCGGTGACCGACACCCGCACTCAACTGGGCCCGACCGTGGCGGTATCCCGACGCCTGACCACGCCTGAAGGCGAGATGATGGTTACGGTGGTGGGTGAGATACCTATCGGTACCGCCGAACGGATCGCCTTGTCGATGCGTACCGACGCCGCTGCGCCCAAGGCGCAGTGAGTACAGCCCCAGGTGTTCATCGAGCGTTAATGTTGGTTGTGTAAGAGGTCTGCAATGCCAGCTCTGCAATCGAGATATCTAAATGTTCGGTGAACATTTTCATTTGCAAAACCCCCTGTTTTTTCTTATAGGTCAGAGCCACTAGGTTCTGGCCTTGTTTGTCGTTTCCGGGACAAAAGTACTGCGCGAGCCGCCTGGTATTTCTTGTCCCTATCGCTTAACCACGCTCGTTGTAATGGGAGCCGTATGTCGATACCACGTTTGAAATCCTATCTCTCCATTTTCGCTACTGTGTTGGTGCTCGGTCAGGCCGTTACCGCGCAGGCGGCGGACTTGCCTGACTTCACACAACTGGTCGAGCAGGCGTCGCCTGCAGTGGTCAACATCAGTACCACGCAGAAGCTCCCGGACCGCAAGGTTTCCGCCCAGATGCCGGACCTCGAAGGTCTGCCGCCGATGCTGCGCGAGTTTTTCGAGCGTGGCATGCCGCCGCAGCCGCGTTCGCCACGAGGCGATCGCCAGCGTGAAGCCCAGTCCCTGGGTTCTGGCTTCATCATTTCGTCGGACGGTTACATCCTGACCAACAACCATGTGATTGCCGACGCGGATGAAATCCTTGTCCGCCTGGCCGACCGCAGCGAATTGAAAGCCAAGCTGATCGGCACCGATCCGCGTTCCGACGTGGCGTTGCTGAAGATCGATGGCAAGGACCTACCGGTGCTGAAGCTGGGCAAATCCCAGGACCTGAAGGCCGGCCAGTGGGTAGTAGCTATCGGCTCGCCGTTTGGTTTCGACCACACCGTGACCCAGGGCATCGTCAGCGCCATCGGTCGTAGCCTGCCGAACGAAAACTACGTGCCGTTCATCCAGACCGACGTGCCGATCAACCCGGGTAACTCCGGTGGTCCGCTGTTCAACCTGGCCGGTGAAGTGGTGGGTATCAACTCGCAGATCTACACCCGCTCCGGCGGCTTCATGGGTGTGTCCTTCGCTATCCCGATCGATGTCGCCATGGACGTTTCCAACCAGCTGAAAGCCGGTGGCAAAGTCAGCCGCGGCTGGCTGGGCGTGGTTATCCAGGAAGTGAACAAAGACCTGGCGGAGTCCTTCGGGCTGGAGAAGCCGGCCGGTGCGCTGGTGGCCCAGATCCAGGACGACGGTCCGGCAGCCAAGGGCGGCTTGCAGGTGGGTGATGTGATCCTGAGCATGAATGGTCAACCGATCATCATGTCGGCGGACCTGCCGCATCTGGTCGGTGCCCTCAAGGCGGGGGCGAAAGCCAATTTGGAAGTGATTCGTGACGGCAAGCGCAAGAACGTCGAATTGACCGTTGGTGCGATTCCGGACGAAGACAAGGCCCTGGACGCCATTGGCAAGTCCGGTGTCGAGCGCAGCAGCAACCGTCTGGGCGTTGCGGTGGTCGAGCTGACCGATGAGCAGAAGAAAACCTACGACCTCAAGGGCGGTGTGGTGATCAAGGAAGTTCAGGATGGTCCAGCCGCGCTGATCGGCCTGCAGCCGGGCGACGTGATCACTCATCTGAACAATCAGGCGATCACTTCGACCAAGAACTTCACTGAAATCGCCCAGGCGCTGCCGAAGAACCGTTCGGTATCGATGCGGGTTCTGCGTCAGGGACGTGCCAGCTTCATTACCTTCAAGCTGGCCGAGTAATCCGTGTAGCGGATTGATCGCGCAATAAAAAGCCCGCCTCGAAAGAGGCGGGCTTTTTTGTGGGCGCCGGTTGGGCTCAGCGCATCATGTCCTTGACCATTTGCTCCTGGTCCATCAGCTCACGCTGGCGAGCGTCGATCCGTGAAGACAGGGGGAAGTTGCTGCCAGCGCGACGTTTGGCGAAATCCAGCTGCTGGATTGCCTGGCGATAGTCGCCGACCAGGGCAAAGTATTCGGCCCGCGCCTGATGCAGGCCGATGATATTGCCCGACAGGCCACGGGTTTCCGCCACCGAGTACCAGACGTCCGGATCGTCGGAGCGGGTCTTGAGCAGGCTTTCCAGGGCTTTTTCGGCGTCCGCCGGGCGATTCTGCTTGAGCAGCAGATCGACCCGGACCTGATTCAGTGGGTAGTTGCCCGGATACTGCGCAAGCATTTTATCCACCCGGGCCTGGGCGTCGGAAAAGCGGCTGGTAGCGGTATCCAGGTCGATCTGGGCCAGGTTGTAAGTGATGTCGTTAGGTTGTTTGGCCAGCAACTGCTTGAGGTTTTCCCGGGCCTCGTTGAACTGGCTGCCCTTGATCTGGGCGATGGCGAGGCCGTAGCGGGCGATGTCGTTTTTCGGGTTTTCGTCGAGCTGGGCGCGGAAACGCTTGGCGCCCATGCCGGGGGACTCTTCGTAGATCAGCTGTACTCGTGCGCGAATCAGTTGGTAACGCAGACTGTCTTCCTTGCCCCCGGCCTTGGCCTGTTCGGCGCGGTTGCGGGTGTCGGCGATCCGCGATTCGGTGACCGGGTGAGTCAGCAGGAACTCCGGCGGCTTGGCGTCGAAACGGTACTGGCGCATCAGGCGTTCAAACATGGTCGGCATGGAGCGCGGGTCATAACCGGCCTTTTCCAGGTTGAGGATGCCAATGCGGTCGGCTTCCTGCTCGTTCTGCCGGGAGAAGCGCCGTTGTTCCTGGATGGCCGCGGCCTGGGTGCCGGCAATGGCGGCGATCCCGGCGTCGCCACCGCCCGCTGCGGCGATCACGATCCCGGCCAGCAGGGCAGCCATCATTGGCACCTGCATGCGTTGCGAGGCTTCGACGCCACGGGCGAAGTGGCGTTGCGACAGGTGAGCCAATTCGTGAGCCAGCACCGAGGCATATTCGCCTTCGGTCTGGGCGTTGAGGAACAATCCACCGTTGACTCCGACAATCCCGCCGGGAGCGGCAAACGCGTTGAGCTGCGGGCTGTTGATCAGGATGAACTCGAGACGCCGGTCGTTGACCTGGCTGGTCTCGACCAGTTTGTAGACGCTGGTTTCGACGTAATCCTTGAGTTGCGGGTCGTTGAGTTGCGAAACCTGGCTGCGCAGCAACGCCAGCCAGGCGCGGCCCAGTTGGTGTTCCTGTTGGGGCGAGACAATGGCAGAACTGGCGTCACCGAGTGATGGCAGGTCGTCGGCGAAGCCTGGTGAGGCGAGCAGGCAAGCGAGCGTCAGCAGGGTAGGGCGCAAAAAAGTCATGCACAAAGCCTTAGTCGACAAAGAGTCTACTGTAGCCGGACACCAGGCCTTGGACCAGATATTCTAGGCACCTCGACGACCCTCCCGGAGTGACGCAATGACTGATGCTGTAGCCCACGACGCCGAGCTCGATGCCAGCGGACTGAACTGCCCGCTGCCGCTGCTCAAGGCCAAGATGGAACTCAATCGCCTGGCCAGCGGCGCAGTGCTCAAGGTGATCGCCACGGATGCCGGCTCCCAGCGCGACTTTCGCACCTTTGCCCGTTTGGCCGGTCATACCCTGCTTCGCGAGGAAGACGAGGCCGGGGTCTATCGTTACTGGCTGAAGAAGGCCTGACCGCCCTGGAAATCATCGCGCCTCTGTCTAAGGATCATTGATGTTCAAAGTGTTACGCGACTGGATTCAGCGCTACTTCTCCGATGAAGAGGCCGTGGTACTGGCCGTTCTGTTGTTCCTGGCCTTCACCGCGGTGCTGACCCTGGGTGGCATGCTCGCGCCGGTGTTGGCGGGGATGGTGCTGGCCTATCTGATGCAGGGGCTGGTGCTCACGCTGGAACGCTGGCGTTTGCCTGGCGGGGCGGCGGTGGGCCTGGTCTTCGCCTTGTTCATGGGGCTGCTGCTGGTGTTCATCGTGGTCGTCGTGCCGCTGTTGTGGCATCAATTGATTACCTTGTTCAACGAGCTGCCGGGAATGCTCGCCAAGTGGCAATCGTTGCTTCTGTTGTTGCCGGAGCGTTATCCGCACCTGGTGTCCGACGAACAGGTGTTGCAGGCGATCGAGGTGGCGCGCGGCGAGATCGGCAAGTTCGGCCAGTGGGCGCTGACCTTCTCGCTGTCCAGCCTGCCACTGCTGGTCAACATCATGATCTATCTGGTGCTGGTGCCGATCTTGGTATTTTTCTTCCTCAAGGATCGGGCGATGATCAGCCAGTGGGTGCGCGGTTACCTGCCGCGCGAGCGGGCCCTGATCACCCGGGTGGCCCAGGAAATGAACCGGCAGATCGCCAACTACATTCGTGGCAAGGTGATCGAGATCGTCATTTGCGGCGGGGTGACCTACATCGCCTTCGTGGCCCTGGGGCTGAACTACGCGGCCCTGCTGGCGCTGCTGGTGGGGATTTCGGTGGTGGTGCCCTACGTCGGGGCGGTGGTGGTGACCGTGCCGGTGGCGCTGATTGCCTTGTTCCAGTGGGGCTGGAGCGACCAGTTCATCTATCTGATGGCGGTCTACGGGATCATTCAGACCCTGGACGGCAACGTGCTGGTGCCGCTGCTGTTCTCCGAGGCAGTGAACCTGCATCCGGTGGCGATCATCTGTGCAGTACTGTTGTTTGGCGGGCTGTGGGGCTTCTGGGGGGTGTTTTTCGCGATTCCCCTGGCCACCCTGTTCAAGGCGGTACTGGATGCCTGGCCGCGCAAGGAGCCGGTCGTGGCGCCCTTGCTCTAGAGCGGTTCTGTTCTGGAAATGAAAAGGGGGACGGCTGAATTAGCCGCCCCCCTTTTTTTAGTCGGTTACCTTTTAGTCGGTTACCGTGCTCAGGCCTTGTTCAGCGCCTGCGCAGCAGCCAGTACCGCATCCACGTGGCCTGGCACTTTCACGCCACGCCATTCCTGACGCAGCACGCCATTCTTGTCGATCAGGAAGGTGCTGCGATCGACGCCCATGTATTCCTTGCCGTAGAGCTTCTTCAGCTTGATCACGTCGAACAGTTGGCAGACGGCTTCGTCCTTGTCGCTGATCAGCTCGAAGGGGAATTCCTGCTTGCACTTGAAGTTCTCGTGGGACTTCAGGCCATCGCGGGAGACGCCGAACACCTCGGTGTTGGCGGCCTGGAACGCGGCGTATTGATCACGAAAGCCCTGGCCTTCGGTGGTGCAGCCCGGGGTGCTGTCCTTGGGGTAGAAGTAGATCACCACCTGCTTGCCCTTGAGCGCGGCCAGGCTGACGGTCTGACCGCTGGTGGCCGGGGCTTCGAAGTGGGCAACAGGTTGGTCGATGGCAACGGTCATTGGGGCTTCCTTACATTGGGTTCTGTGGGCGCCAGGGTTCGATCAGCGCATCGAGATTCATTGCGTCGGCAAAGTCCAGGAACTGATCGCGCAGCCAGCTGATCTGGGTGCCGGCCGGCAAGGTCACGGTAAAGGTGGCGTTGAGCATGGTGCCGCCGGTCTGCGGGGCCTGATAGGTATCGCAGGTCAGGTTTTCCAGCTCGACATGGTGGTCGATGAAGAACTGGCACAGTTCGTTGACGATGTCCGGGCGGTAGGCGGCGCTGACGTAAGCCACATAAGGCAGGGCCTGCGGGCGGTTTTCCAGGGCCGCGCTGCGCACTACGTTGACGGTGAAGGCGTATTTCTTCGCCAGCGACGGCAGGCCGGCCTCCAGGCGCGCCAGGGCATCCCAGCTGCCGGAAACCTCCAGGACCAGCGCACTGCACTCGCCATGGCGGGTCAGGCGGGAGGTCACCACGGCACAGCGGTTTTCATGGCTGGCGCGGCACAGGACGTTGGTCAGCTCCATGGGGTTGGCGCCGAGGGCACTGATGACAAGGAATTGTTCGCGGACTGTGGGGGTGGACATGCAGCATTCCTAAAGCGATGAGCGGTCGATACTTTTGCAGGCTCGAGTACTGGGTAAACGTCCGGATGCGGTTTCAGAAGCCCTGAACCGCCAGGTTGCGACGAGCTCCATAAAAGGCGAGAGCGAAGGGCGGCAACGCAGGATTGGGGCTTCGGATGCCGAAAAGGGAGGCTGGAACCCGGCGTACAAGCTTAGCAGTACCGATCAAAGCCTGAAGGGTAGCGAAATACATCGCTCAGGGGAATGCTCGCAGCGCGGTACTTCGCTTGTGCAAGCATCTTGGCGCCAGTACCATTACCGCTCTCTTTTTCCGGCAGGAGCGGTTGCATGATTGCGGGCAGTATGGTGGCACTGGTCACACCCATGGATGCACAGGGTCGTCTCGACTGGGACAGCCTGAGCAAACTGGTGGACTTCCACCTGCAAGAGGGCACCAACGCCATTGTGGCGGTCGGCACTACAGGTGAGTCGGCTACCCTCGATGTGAACGAACACATCGAAGTGATTCGTCGCGTGGTCGCTCAGGTTGCAGGGCGTATCCCGGTGATCGCCGGTACCGGCGCGAACTCGACACGCGAAGCGATCGAGCTGACCACCAATGCGAAGATCGCCGGTGCCGACGCGTGCCTGCTGGTGACCCCTTATTACAACAAGCCGACGCAAGAAGGCCTGTATCAGCATTTCCGTGCCATCGCCGAAGCCGTCGATATCCCGCAGATCCTCTATAACGTGCCGGGCCGCACCGCTTGCGACATGCAGGCCGAGACCGTGATCCGCCTGTCGACCGTGCCGAACATCATCGGCATCAAGGAAGCCACCGGTGACCTGCAGCGCGCCAAGGACATCCTGGCCGGCGTGAGCAGCGACTTCCTGGTGTACTCCGGCGACGATGCAACCGCCGTCGAACTGATCCTGCTGGGTGGCAAGGGCAATATTTCGGTGACCGCCAACGTGGCGCCAAAAGCCATGAGCGAGATGTGCGCCGCCGCGATGCGTGGCGATGCCGCCACCGCCCGGGCGATCCACGAGAAGCTGATGCCGCTTAACAAGACTCTGTTTATCGAATCCAACCCTATTCCCGTGAAATGGGCCCTGTGCGAGATGGGCTTGATGGCGAACGGTATCCGTCTGCCGCTCACCTGGCTCAGTGCTGCCTGTCACGAACCGCTGCGGCAGGCCATGCGCCAGTCCGGCGTATTGGTTTAATTGAGGAAGTACTACGCATGAAGCGATTGGCCGGACTTTCCGCACTTGCCTTGATTATCTCCAGCACCAGTGGCTGCGGTTGGATTTGGGGGCCGGAAGGCTACTTCCGTGACCGCGGCAGCGATTACCTGCAAGCGCAACAGACCGCACCGATGCAACTGCCGTCGGATGTCAGCACCTCCAAGCGCCTCGATCCGCTGCTGCCGATTCCGCGCAACGTGGCCGACGACACCGTCAAGGGCGAATACATCGTGCCGCGTCCGCAGCCGTTGGGCTCGGTGGCCGATGCCAGCGACTACACCCTGCAGAAGAGCGGCGATGCGCGTTGGGTCATGGCCCAGCACGCCCCGGCCGAAGTCTGGCCGGTGGCCATGCAGTTCTTCCAGGACAACGGTTTCCGTATTGACGAACAACGTCCGCAAACCGGCGAGTTCACCACCGCCTGGCAGCGTTCCGACGAACTCTCCGCATCCATGGCCAAGCGCCTGGGCAGCGTAGGTTCGGCCGATAACGAAACCCGCGTGCGGGTGCGTATCGAGCCAGGCGTGCAGCGCAATACCAGTGAAGTCTACGTGGTCAGCGCCGAGCGTCCTGCCGGCAGCACGTCCAGCGTCGATTTCACCAACCGCTCGGTCAACACCAGCCTGGATGCCGCGCTGGTCGACGAAATGCTCGCCAGCATGAGCCGCAGCGCCGAGAAGGGCGGTTCGGTCTCCCTGCTGGCCGCGCGTGATTTCGATACCCCTAGCCGTGTCAGCCTCACCGAGGACGGCAGCGGCAACGTGGTGCTCAATCTCGGCGAAGACCTCGATCGCGCCTGGTCGAGCGTCGGCCGCGCCCTGGAACAGGGCGAGTGGCGCGTTGAAGACATCAACCGCAGCCTGGGCCTGTACTACATCAACCTGGCGGAAAAAGCCGAGAAGAAAAACGACGAGCCGGGCTTCTTCGGCAAGTTGTTCGGCAGCGCACCGGCCAAGGAAGAAATCGAGGCCCGCGCCGAGCGTTATCAGGTTCGCCTGAGCAAGGTGGGCGACAACGTCCAGGTCACCGTCGAGAAAGACATCAATACCGTTGCTCCGCCTGAAGTGGCGCGCAAAGTGTTGACCGTGATTCAGGACAACCTGGGCTGATCCGATGCGTTTCGCCGTTCTCGGCAGTGGTAGTCAAGGGAATGGCACGCTGATAGCCAGTGACGACACCTACGTCCTGGTGGATTGTGGTTTCTCCTTGCGCGAAACCGAGCGGCGCCTGCTGCGTCTGGGGGTAGCCCCTGCGCAGCTGAGTGCGATTCTGGTAACCCACGAACATGCCGACCACGTGCATGGCGTGGGTTTGCTGTCTCGGCGCTACAATTTACCGGTCTACCTCAGTCGCGGCACGTTGCGCGGGATGCGCAAACCGGTGGACGCCGCGGGTTTTCTCGCCGGGGGCGAGACGCTTCAGGTCGGTGCCTTGAGTATCGACGTGACCCGCGTCGCCCACGATGCACTGGAACCTGTGCAGTACGTGTTCAGTGACGGCCAGCGGCGCTTCGGCCTGCTGACCGACCTGGGTTCCTACTGCGACACGGTGATCGACCGCTATCGCGGGTTGGATGCCTTGATGATCGAGGCCAATCACTGCCGCGACATGCTGGCCCGAGGTTACTACCCGTATTTCCTCAAGCAGCGGGTCGGTGGGGAAATGGGACATTTGAACAACCATCAGGCCGCAAGCCTGGTGGCCGAGTTGGGCTGGCAGGACCTGCAGCATCTGGTACTGGCCCACCTCAGCAGCAAGAACAACCTGCCGCAGCTGGCCCGGCAATGTTTTGTCGACACCCTCGGGTGCGACCCGGACTGGCTGCAACTGGCCGATCAAGA